>Ga0310690_10002178_pt1 | contig 32609 bp, 20 predicted proteins | sample AusTroGonzalo_MG_2_FD_207661 | JGI IMG/M metagenome (GOLD analysis project Ga0310690, IMG submission 207661) | Bovine rumen microbial communities from tropical cattle in Woodstock, Queensland, Australia - Gonzalo_04 (v2) (version 2) | ecosystem: Host-associated > Mammals > Digestive system >...
GTGTAAGATTATTCTTCTTACACCATAAACGCAGGGCTTCTCCTACATGAACTTCTTTCACAATATCACCTTCAATCATTAAATAACGTTAAAAATAGAACATAAAATGCCCCAATATTATTACATATGCCCTAAATTTATTACCTTTGCATCAAAATTATTACTTAGTTCCGATTTCGAGGCAAATCTTTCGAGCCTTTATTGGTGCAAAGGTACAAAAAAAAGATAATAACAAGTAAAATATAAACTAAAATTAAGAAAAATATGAAAGAAAGTATTTTCAATCACACAGAGTCTACCAGCGTTCCATTGTTGGAGACAAGAATGGAAGAGAGACTGTTGGCAAGCGGCTTGGTCTCTGAAATCAGAAAGAGTCCTGGTCATTATTCGTTCACCATGACCGATACCGGAATAATGGAGTTCGCAAGGGCTCTGAAATTGTCAGAAATGGAAGATTCCTTGACTAAAGAACAGGACTCTTCTTGTCTATTTCCGGAGTCTGATGGGGCTTTACTGACAAAAAAGGAAGTGTTGACTGGGTTCAATGTAAGCCATACTACGCTATGGAAGTGGGAGAGGAATGGTTATTTGGTGCCAGTGAGAGTAGGAAGGCGTGTTTATTATCGTCGTTCCGACATTGAAAAACTAACAAAATAAAAAGAAAGGTCCCGAGCAATTTGCCCGGGATAATCTTCGCAGATGTTATACCTTCCATTCATCCAAATGCAAAGGTACGAATTTTCTGCGAAACTTCCAAATAATATTTAAAAAAAGAATAAAAAAAAGCAACAATGAATTCGTACTACAAAATGAGAATTGATTTACATGATGAATGGTTTGATAATAAACCAGAGTATTTGTTATGGTGGGGTGATTTAATGCGTCGTGCATATTGGAAACCCAAAACCGTTATGGTTGGTACTATACCCGTATCTTTACACAGAGGCCAACTAATCGCCAGTATCAAAGATCTCGCCAATCGCTGGCAGCGTAGTAAGGATATGATTATCAATTATATAAAGGTTTTGGAAATAAAAGGTCTTATTTCGAAAACTACCAAGAATAATATTTCAATAATAACTATTCTTGATTATGACTTAGATGATGATGCCAACAACTTTGCCGACAACCCTGAGTATCCTCAGTCTCCCTATAGACAGAGGCCTAATAATAAGTTGAATAACATACAAGCTGACAACCTTGTCGACAACCAGAAGAGAACCGGCAACCTTCCTATCGTTACGACCAGCTACCTTGCCGACAACCATGATAATTCCCAGCCCCTATATAAACAAGGAAATTCAAAGAAGATAATGGAGAGTCGAACCGACAACCTTCCCATCATTCATCCCGTAGTCGCGACCAACAACCTTGACGATAACCTGACCGACAGCTATATAGTATATACAGAAGAAAGATTTAATAAATCGACGTCGACGACGCGCGTAAGTGGGGCTAAAAAATATTCATTAGAGAGTACGACAGGAAATGACGATAAAAGTTCTGGCAATAGTTCTGTAATATCAACTTTATGCGGTATTAGAAAGTTGCTTAGCGACCAGAAAAGTCTCTTGCTTCTTCAGAGAGAATCGGGTTTTACGAAAGATGAGGTGATGCTGTGGATAGAAAAGTTTGGCAAAAAATGGGAATTGTCAGAACCCACACATGATAGTTATCGTCATCTCGTAAAACATGTACAGGACACTCTAAACATCAAAAGGAGGAAGAACGAAAAGCCAGAGAAACTGCTTGTCAGTAATGAGTCAAGTGCCAAGGAGATATGGAATATTATACAAGCAGATCTTTGTATGCAGTATCCTGATGGAGTTTCTGTTCTTGGGAAACTTAATTTTTTCGGATTCTGCGGCAACGACATCTCGCTTGTGGCTCCATCTCGAGATGTGAAGGAGACAGTAAAAGAGAAATACATTGCATTAATAAACGAACAATTCGAAAAATATTCAGATTCTCCTATTAAAGTGAAATGTGGAACAATAAAGGAACAGAAAAATAATTAAAAATTTACACTATGACAATGGCTAATGAAATGACCAACATGAAACGTGTAAAATCCATAAGCAGCAATATGTATGCACGTGTTCAACCACAAGCGGTTGAAATGGAACAAGCTGTGTTAGGTGCTCTAATGATTGATGTTAATGCTTTCGACCTTATCTCTAACATTCTGACTCCAGAGAGCTTCTATGATCCTCGTAACCAGCAGGTTTTTTCGGTTATTTTGAAACTATTTAATTCCAAAGAAGGTCGAAAACCTATAGATGTGTTGACGGTAACCGATCAGTTAGCTAAGCAGGGTAAACTCGAAGAGGTGGGGGGACCTGGATATGTGGCAGAATTAAGTTCTGGTGTTGCGACGTCAGCAAACATCGAATACCATGCTCGTGTCCTTGCGCAAAAGGCACTGGCACGCAAACTTATAAAGTTCGCTAACATGGTTGAGAATAGGGCTTTTGACGAAACAACAGATATTGACGACCTGATGCAAGACGCAGAAGAGAATCTGTTTAGGTTGAGCAAAGAAAACATCAAGAACGATTATAAGCAGATAGATCCAATCTTGAAGGATGCTATACATGAGGTTTCTGCTGCCGCTGGTAATTCCGATGGTATTACAGGTATTGCCACTGGATATGAAGAACTCGATCGTTTAACGAGCGGATGGCAAAACTCTGACCTTATAATCATCGCAGGACGACCGGCAATGGGTAAGACTGCTCTTGCCTTGTGTATTTCCAGGTATATCGCAATAGATCAAGAGATACCATTGGCCTTCTTCTCATTAGAGATGTCTTCTACACAGTTGGTGAAACGTATTGTTTCAAATGTTAGTGAAGTCGAAGCCGCAAAATTACGCAATGGTCAGCTTGCCCCATATGATTGGGAGCGTATAGATAATGGCATCTCCCGCATACTGGGAAAACCGTTTTATCTTGACGACACCCCAGGTTTGTCTATCTACGATTTAAGAAGTAAGGCGAGAAGGCTTGTAAAGGATCATCATGTGAAGGCAATAATAATTGACTATTTGCAGCTAATGTCTGCCAGTACAACTCGATATAGTACCAGGCAAGATGAAGTGGCACTGGTATCTCGCTCACTAAAGGGGCTTGCCAAAGAGCTAAACATCCCAGTTATAGTCCTGTCTCAACTTAACAGAGGCGTTGAGAACCGTGAAGGATTAGAAGGTAAACGTCCTCAGCTCAGTGATCTTCGTGAGTCTGGAGCTATTGAGCAGGATGCTGACATGGTTATGTTTGTGCATCGCCCTGAATACTATCATATCTATCAAGATGATAAAGGTCGTGATCTGCACGGTATGGCACAGCTTATTATAGCCAAGCAACGTAATGGAGCTACAGGGGATGTTCTCTTGGAGTTTAGAGCAGAATTAACCCGTTTTTCTTCTCCTGATGGAGAACGCTTAATAGGGATGAAACAGATAGAGGAACTCGAATATTAACTTATTTATAAACGAAAAAAAAGAATTGAAATGAAGAAACGTATTATTTTATTCACCAACATTAAGGGTGGAGTAGGCAAGACCACGCTTTGTGGGCTATTTGCCACTTATCTGGCGCAGCAGGGCATTCCTGTTGCCGTTATGGACGCTGATATCCAGCAGTCTTTGTATCGTCACCGTCAGCGTGATTTGTCGGATAATCCTACAGAAGAATTGCCGTGGCAAGTTCGATCCATCAATACATCTGATGATGAGATGGTAGAATCGTTAATGGAGAAGCTTAAGAGTATTCCTGGCTGGATCCTGATTGACTGTCCTGGCAATGTCAGCGACCACGCATTAAAGTACATCTATCATGCTGCTGATGTGGCCATAGTGCCATTTAGCTACGATACCGACACTGTCGATGCCACGATGCTCTTCTGTGACCTTTTTAAGCGTGTAAGTCCTGCTACAATGTTTTTTGTCCCCAATAATATCGTTGTTTGTGATGAGAGAAGGGAACAAGTAAAGAAAGACCGTGATTATGCCGTTAAACTTCTTGGTAATATCGGCTACGTAACACCGCGAATTAAGCATGGTGTGGCCGTAAAGAGCTACAATACGCTTAATACTCTTGATTATTGGCAGGAGAAAGCTGTAGAGAACGCATTTAAGCCCCTTATAGAGATGGTAAAGAGTTTGTAGAGATGTAGTTAAGTATAAATGTATACAAGTACACATTAATATAAGTAACAATGAAGAAGTCATTTGATAACCCACTCAGTGGGAGTCCCCTATTGAGGGATAAGGCGGGGCAGACTCCCCAAAAAGATAAAAAATCTACTCGCCCAGAGAAAAAGTTGCAAGATAACAAAGAATATCGACGTTGTACCTTCATTTGTAGTCCTGAACTGTGGGAAAAAGCTCAGGCTATAGCCCATAAAGAACGCTTTTCTGTGCGTAACGTCATGGAGCATTGGATGCAAGCTGGAATTGCGTCTTATGAAGGTAAAAACGGAAAGATAAAGCTTAAAAAGGGGCGAGCCATTGATGATGTTATGTAGATGTATACATGTCTATATGTGGCTATGTATTAATGAATACGAGTATACTGGTATTAATGTATACATGTTGCCATGATTGTGCCTTGGATTGTTTAATGTAGGCGGGAGAAGACGAAAGCTCTCGCCTACTTATTTTAAAGTGTAGACTAACGAATTCGGGAACAAAGCAACAATTTCGGGAAGATGGGCAACAATTTCGGGAAGTAAAAGTAACGAATTCGGGAAGATAAGTTGCTTTTTTGCAATAGTAATATGTGTAACCACCTGTTAAACAGTTAGTTATTGTCTATTCTTGTTGTTAACAAACGATCATATAACATATACTTTTGTTTGTTTTGCTTATTATAGCTTTAATTATGATTTAATGTAATTCGTTACAGCATAACACGTCAAATCCCCTTTAAACAGAGGGCTTTCGAGCTATCTTCCCGAATTGGTAGCTGCATCCAGGCTATCTTCCCGAATTGGTAGCTGCATCCAGGCTATCTTCCCGAATTGGTAGCTGCATCCAGGCTATCTTCCCGAATTGGTAGCTGCATCCAGGCTATCTTCCCGAATTGGTAGCCGAATCTGAGTTATCTTCCCGAATTGGTAGCGGATAATGGGGTGTCTTCCCGAATTGGTAACTCAGAATGGTATACTTTGTAAGGTTATTCCCTACCATATAGCCGTTATTTGGACGTTTTGCGATATAGATTAGTATATTATCTTCCCGAATTAGTAGTTTTTGCCTATTAATTACCCGAATTGGGAGCCAACTTTGGCTAACTACCCGAATTAGGAGCTTTATGCCTGTTAATTACCCGAATTAGGAGTTTTTTCGGGAATATGCGCCTGTTTTAGGGCTATTTTGATGCTTATAGCCTACGAATTCGGGTAATTGGGATGTTTTTACACACGAATTCGGGTAATTGTACACACGAACTCGGGTAATAATGGGTATGGATAGTGTATACAAGTATTAATGAATACATGCATACAGGTGTTAACGAATACAAGTACACAGGTATAAATGTATACATGTTGCCAAGAGATAGCTGTTGAAGTAGATTTTTTTGAATATGGACGTATTATCATGCCATCGGAATAGATACGGTATTCTGTCATCTTATCCGAATTACATACAGCAATTGCAATATTATGTACAAATAATATAGTATTATGGTTGGTAATTTGAAAAATAAGCGTATCTTTGCCGATGAAAACATAATAAAAACGGAGATGGCAGATAATAGTAATAAGTCCCCTTTGAGAAGATGGCAGAATAGCATCAACAAGCTGAGCTATGGTGAATTAGAAAATATCATAGCCAACCCCGATATATACAACCCTGATTATTGGAAGCTGGCCAAAAAGAGGATGGATAGACTTTCGTCCGTTCAAGAGTACGAGGTAATGAGAGACTTGGTAAAGCGATGTCTTAAGGAAATGGGCTGCCCTTGTAAAGTTACCAAGGATGGCGATCTCGATTTCTATTTCCAAGGCAGCCACTTCTTAATCACATTGTCTGGTGATCATCATTATCTTGATATCGAGGAGTTTTGTTGGAAAAGAATTCGCATCGATAATACCGAAGCTGTAAAGCAGCTAAAACACGCTGTTAATTATGCAAACTCAAACTGTAGCGTAATTACATATTATGACACTGACATCGACGAACAATATATATGCGTATATTGCACATCACATATTCTGTATCGCCCTGCCATCTCTAATCTGAAAGATTATCTCGATATCCGTCTTAATAACTTCTTCTTTGCTCACGATCTTGTTAATTCAGAAATGACCCTTGTGGCCGAAAGGGAGAAAAAAGAACAGTCGCAGCAGGACTTGGTGAGCATAGACGATTCCCCCAACGATGCGAATTGAGACTTAATATTTAGGTAGTTTTGCTTCAGTTCCCCTCCTATATTATTTATTAATCCCAGCCTTCTTCGTCATTATTCTCCATATAGCGGCTCATGCCATTATCATCCATATCATCCTCAGATGCAGGATCAAAGCCGCGCATATTGTCGTATTTCGGAGATTGTGATGTGGGTGTTGAAGAGGAACCGATTGGAATGGAGGATTCCTCTTCAACTTTTGGCGACTCCACTTGATGGTATACTCTAACAGTATCTACAACAGGTTCCTGAACAACAGGCTCTGTATAATGAGACTTATTACCACATGCAGAGAATGCCAGGAGAAGGAGTATTGTTGCCGTTATACTTTGACATGAGTGTTTCTGAAACATCGCTATTCTTGTACATAAGTTATTGAGAAAGCACGACAACGACGATTAGTTTGACGAACGCTGCCTAAAGAGAATCTTCCGAACTTCTCAAAGATGTCCAGACCACGTGAGAGGGTAATCTTCCAACCATTATCAAGAACAATATTCCTGTCATGATCTGCATCGAAGAAATAGCTAAACTCAATACCTACAGCAGCTAATTCATCCTTCAACTCGTCGAAGGTATCAATCATTTCTGGCACCTTTTCTTCGTCATTCTGAGTATGAAGCTCAATAGTAAGTTCCTCACTATTGTTGCTACATTCACGTACAGTCTGTATAAACTCCACAAGGTTTTCTATCTGGAATGGTGCACGGATGTAAGGATCGGTTATAACAACGTGCGATGCCGTTTCAAGATAGTCCCCAAATAGTTTCTTGTATGAAACATTTGACTGATTGGCTCTGATTTCAACGAATTTTGAAGCCAGTTTCTTCTGCTTGACCTGTTCTTCTGGAGCCTTAATCTCCTTAGAAGGTTCTGGCTCTTCGGTTTTCCCTACTGTAGTGTCTGGCAACTCAGAAGTCTCATCGTCTGGTAATGTTTGCTCATGAGCAGGAACGAATTCGTTTTCTATTTGTTCCAGTGTCAACACCTTGTGCTTTTCTCCTGTCTTAACATTGATATACTCAAACTTGGCAGGTTCTGCAGTAAATGTTTCGTCGATGACGTAAAGCTGGTCTTTCACGCGTTTACGGCATTCTGCAGCGAACTCAATTAATTCAAAAGCTTCCTCGTCTGTAATCTTTTGATCAGGATAGATTAACTTTACCATTCCTGAGAATGTCTTGCGTATTGCCAAGTGATCGCGCTCAGACAGTGAACCATCAAATTTAGCATAATCCTTTAGCATACCTGTCAAATCAGTATTTCGCATGGCATGAAGAACTGCGGCAATATAGTCTGTAATTAGGCCGTATCCCTTAGAGAAGCTGTCTTTCTTCAGCATCTTTATTTCCCATCCTGGGTTATACAGATGGATTCGATCAAGGAATGCACCCTTAACAAATGGGGTTGGAATACTTTCAAAAAGATGGCTGTTCTTCAGCATGTATGGGACAGTATGCTTCGTATTGCCCACAAACGACATAGAAGCAGACGCTTCGTGAGTAGCCTTACCGCGGTTAAACGATTTGTTGGCAAGGTAATTCTGCATGATGTCAATCAGTGTCGGCTCTACGGCACGACCTTTCTGTTGCTCAAACTCATCCCAAGCTACTACATCCCAATAACCAACCAGACCGAGAAGTTCCTTATTACCAGACATCTTCACAAATAATCGAGCAGATGTCACATCACCGCCACTAACCAATACACCATAAGGTGATAGCTCCTGGAAAACATGGCTCTTACCAGTTCCCTTGGGACCAAGTTCAACAAAGTTGAAGTTGTTTTCTACATGTGGCAGCAGACGGGCCAATGTAATGAACTTCTCTCTTCTGTTCATTAATTCAGGATTCAGACCAACGGTATGCATCATGAAATCAATCCATTCTTCAGTAGTGAATTGCTGACGTTGTGCAATATAGTCTTGTACGTCAATATTCGAAATCTGGATTGGTTTCAATGTCTGGATGTCCCAACGCATTTTAATATCTTCTCCCTGTATATAACCGATGGTGACAATACACCACACGCCATTACCTGAAAGTAACTTTGGGTTAGCTTTGACATACTGAGTGCCAATTGGCACATGAGTCAATCCGAGATTAGCAAACTCTGCTTCATACTGGTCTGCTTTCTCGTTCAATGTCACAGATATCTTATCAATGACGCGATAACGACCTGCCTCACGAATCTTTCCTTTTACAGATTCTGCTTCTGCACGATGAACATAGTTGTTTTGAATTACCTGTTTTACTTTTTCCAGTCCCTGCTCGATGGCTTCTTCGTCATCGGTTGCGCAGTACTGACCTAATAGGTACTCCAACACATATGTTGGAACAGGAAGACCACCTTTTACTTGGAAAGCAAGGTCTTTTCTTACCACTTTGCCTATAAAGGCACTCATTATCTTCTGCTGTAGTGTCATATCTATAGTTTTTTAGAAATCTTGTTCTATCATTGTATTATTCTTCACAGTCTCTTTGATCAGAGGATTAAGCCTATCCTCCACATCATAGACACGCAACTGGAGTACACTCGATGTAACTGATTTATTTAAGTTTAGTGTCACCTCGAATACACGGTTATTCAGATTCGCAGAATCAGTACTATTCAGTAGCAATTCTTTTTCAACTGTTACAGGGTCATCACCATTAAATACTTGGCAGACTATTCTACGTTCCATAATAGTCATCGATACAGCTTCCGACTGGATTAAATGGAACTTCAAACGGCTACTTACCATATTTAGGTTGTGATTCATCAATGAAACACCGACCTTTTCCGTCTTATCAGTTCTGCGCTGACTGCTCTTGATTACAGGAATAATCATTTCCTGAAGCGTAGCACCTCCATGGGCAAAATTATATCCACCTGGTGCCGCCAGTCTATTTGTTCCATAAGGAACAGCTACAAAGGTCTGTTTTGCTGCAGAAATGCCAGAAACATTTTCCAAGGGGAATTTAGCTATTCCCTCCACCTCAACAGTGCTGTCTGTAAGATAGTATCGAGTTTTCTTTTCAATATTTGGGTCGTTGATACTATGTTTATCTTTCTCTTCAAAATGAATATCATTATAGATAAAGCCGTGGTCAGCAGTTACAATCACGTTGGCTACATTCCATGTGGCGTGGAGTCTCTTAACCAATACCGCCAACTGATTAATCGCCGTCCTGCAAGAACGGATAATCTCGAACGGATTCTGAGGGTGACTATTCTCATCTATAACATCGTGGAAAATATAGACAAGTGGACGCTTAAATAGTTCACGGTTACTCGTCTGGTCACCATTCATTACATCCTCATATTTTACGCATACGGCTCCCTCTTTGTATTTAGCCAAATGGGCTGTTCGTTGTTCGGTAGTAACAAGAACCTGACCGTCAATTACCAACTCTGTTCCCTGCAGTTCTAATGTGCGATGTGGCAATAATGCTGTTTTGCAGTACTTGGTTTCTGTGGGTAGCATAGCCTTGTAAGGGTAAAGCTTTGCAATATGCTTCTCCTTCGACAATTCTTGCATCAATTCTGCTGCTACCTCATAACGCAATGCATCCGAAATGATTATTACTTGCTTAGCACTTGGTTCACTTTCGTTATTATAGAAGTCCTCCTGTTTGCAGATACTTAAGCTATCAAATAAGTCATCGCGTTCTTTCACACATGTCAACCATTCCAGATTAAGTACATTGGCCAGTTTCGCATATTCTTGATCCAACTGGTTCTTAACATTGTTGATGGTCTGGCATATAGGATTCTCTTTTGTTATCAAGTCGTGATATGCCTCCAAACAATGACGATAAATCTTATCTGCCAAATAGAGGCCATTGTCCCGGTCTATGTATTTTTGCACATAATCTTCAGGGGTGTTAAGTTTCATAGTTCCTACATTCTTTACCTTTTCGTAGTACAAGGCAACCTGTTCAATGAACTTAATCACCACTTGAATATCAGCCTGAGGCGAGAATTTCAATGCCATGTTACGCATTCTGTCATTCACGTCTTCTGGCTCCGTCATAAGTTTCTTTTCAAGAATCTCTTTGAGGATTGGCCAACACAGAGCTTCGGGCATATAGTTATATTGTGCATCAATACCATATACACTTATTATTTCCTCTTCCTTAATGTCCTTTGCGAGTTCTGCCATTGCTTGGCTAAATTTCTCCGACCACTGACGATTCTGTAGACCATATTCATACACCTTATTCTGGCCTTCAAGCATCATCTGATTCTTTATCTTATATTGCTTATAATTATCACCCTGTGCTGCGTCAAGCAATTGTGTGATACTATTGTATTTTAAGCACTCAGCCACCTCCTTCATCTTTTGATCAGAATTAGGACTATAGGTTCTGTCGAACAGACGATTGAGTTTCGCATCTACTGCTTTCTTTGCATCAAGATTTTTAGATAATCGATGGAAGAAGTCATTGCGTTTCTTCTCCTCCGACTGCAAGCCAAGTACCAGCATGTGTACAATGATTGGTTCCCAATCCAGCAATTTCTTCTCTCCCATGTACGAAGAGATGAACGCTCTACACACCAGATCCTCGCTGAATGTCTCAGGAGCCAAATGTCCAGCTAACATTGAACTAATCTTGGTAGATTGTATCTCGCTGATATTACTCTTGATAAACAGGCGGAACTTCTCTGGTAGGTTATATTGCTGCATAAAGCTCTCATAGTCGTCCTCCTTGAACTCCATATTGGCTTTTAGCATATCCAGTAGTGGAAACACCAGCATTTGTTCTTCTGTCTTTGGACAAGTCTTGTCCGTAAAGAGGAGCACAACATTTTTATCCTTCCAGGCATTCTCTATTGCGTACTTGATATTAAACCAAGCACCATCAAACACCTTGTATATATAATTCTCTGGCCACTCTACCAGTTCCAACTCCGTAAAGTTGATATTCATCTTGTCGAAGATGAACAGAACGTGCAGTTGCGGGTTACGTTCAAAATAGCTATATATTCTTTCCTGTACCATAATACATTTATTAATCAATCTCTTTGCATGCCTGAATGAATGTTTTAACTTTCCCTTTGAATTTTGCCAATCTTTCCAGTCTCACATCAGATATGATGATTGTCGTACTTAAAGAACGGCTGGTCGCTACATTGAATCGCCTTACATCAAGAGCAAAGGCTGGACTTCCTGCTGGGAGATACAACACAGCATAGTCAACTGTCATACCCTGTATTCGGTCGATTGTTTCTACCGTAAAGTCCTTCAGTTTGCGTCTGTCTGTTTGTAACTCACTTTGCAACTTCCTGACAGTCTCACGAAATGGGGATATAATAGCCACACTACTTTCGGGTCGATGTTTCTCTATTGCTTGAACAAGTTCTGCGATAAAGTTAATGGACCTATCATTATAGTTCTGGTCAACAAACCCACTAATGAACTTAAACAACACTCCACCTTCACGTGGGAAATACTTTTCATTCAATCCGTTGAAATCTATATATTCCTTCTTCACTGAGCGGAAATTGTTGCTGTAAAATAGCTTGGTAAGTTCTGCACTCTTCTGTGTTAAACGGAAGGTTGTAACGATTCTGTAACTCTTGATGGATGTACCTAAGGCGTATGCGCTCATCCCGTTACATTGAACGTCTACATTCCATAGTTCATATTCTGGCTTTTGACCAGGACCTTGAACGATAGGCGGCAACTGCATTGGATCGCCGACTATCAGACATTGATCGCCTAATGATTTGAACGCTACTATTGTAGTCAGAAATGCCTGAGACGCTTCTTCAATTACAATCAAATCAAACATACCATTAGCAGATTGGTCGTCACTATTAACGCCAATGACTGATGATAGTTTATAATATGTAGTACATAACAGACAGCCTTTGGGAATAACCAGATTGTTCTTGGCAGGTTTCAAACCTACAGCGGTCTTTGCTTCATCAGCTTTGAGCGAAGTCTTAAATATCTTGCCTTCTGCTAATTCTTGGCTTAATGGCGATTGTTTCGCTAATTCTACAAGTCCCGAATTTGCCATTGTTGCCACGCAAACGTTTTTCCCTTGTTTAAGGTATGATGAGACGATAGTCGCTATTGTGTAACTCTTACCTGTGCCTGGCGGGCCTTGAAGAATACTGCATCCATCATTGTTTAGAGTGCTCAAAACAGTATCGGATATGATGTTAGGTTGGCTTTCAGAATAAGCCAGTTCTTCGGGTTGCCACTCGTCATAACTGATTTGTGGCTTTAGAAGTAACTCTTTTGAGTCATGATGATTATGTGTATAAAAAGCAAGATTGTCGAAATATTCTGTAGGAGGATATGAATCGTACAATAACGCAGTTATCATTTTTCCTCTATTATTAACGCATTCATTAATAAAAGAGAACATTTCAATATCAATCGAACCACAGACAATATAATCATATTGAGTATCTGGACTTTTCCTGAAATATAGTGGCATAATGTCTGATTCTCCCATGCGCAGACCGTCACCATCGTGGAATGTGCGGAATGTAATATCCCACATGAGGGCACTCTGCCCATAAGCGTCTTTTGCTTTCTTCGTTACGATGCTGAAACTCTTTATCATTTTCAGTCGAGGAGCATACCCTTTACGAATTTTGATGGTGATATGACCTGACTTTTGTGAAGCATAGACAATCGTACCCATATTCAAAGCCCCATCTTTAAGCAACATGCTTACCGATGAGTCGAGAATGTGGCTGTATTCTCTTTCAACTTCGCGCTTTTGGTCGCGGAAGAAACGTACATAATTGTTTATCGTCTCATTATTCGTCATACCAGATCTGGATCATATTCATTATCATTCTTTGAACTCGTATCTGATGGCTCAAAAATGAAGTCATCTCCATGTGTCTTTATAGTTCGTATCATCGTGTAAATATTGCCATCCATTCCAGGGAAATGGGAGTCATACACCTTGTTCACGAAACGACCTTTATCATTACCTGTTACTTGTACAAGTATTGCGTCCTTATCTATCATATCCATCAATTCTTTCTGAGAGCGAATATAGAGGAACTGGTTTGCTTTCTTGCCGTAATACATACAGATGATGCAATTCTCATACTTTACTCGATTCCATATAGAAGGAGATACATACAAGATACCGCCTCTGGCACTGCAACGATGAACATACTTGCCAGTCTTGGTTTGCATATATTTATGGGCTTTGGTGATAAACTCTTTCTCCGATATATTTGGCTCACCAATTACCTTTTTCACACTATTGTAGAATCGCATTCTTACGAGATAATTCTCATCGACGATTGAATCACGGTCAAATGCACGTCCTAACAATGAACTCAGGCGAGAGATTTCCTCTTCAGTTGCATCTTTGGTTTCCAATGTGGTGGCTTCTTGCTTGCCAACATTGAATTGCCTATGGCTTGTTTCATCTGGGTCATAGCCCATATAGTTACGACGCTTGCCCGTGCTTTGTCTTTCCTTTTTGGGCCTTTCTTCATCATCGTATCGACGTTCTGACCGTTCAGAAGAAGACTCTCTATGACGTGACAGAGTTTCTGAATCCTGCTTCTCGTTAGCTGTACGCTCTGGGTACGAACGAGATGGACGTTCTTGGTTAGGACTCTGCTTGTAATCCTGTTCTTCGTCCTGACTATTATCATTATACTGTGATGAATACTGATTCCGAGGACGATTATCAACCTCTGTATCTGTTTGGTCATCTTCGTCTTCGATATCTTGTCCGTCATCTTCTACATATTCTTCATCTATGTCTGATTCAACAGAATCTTCATCCTCATCTTCATCAGAGTAAGTCTGCTCAACTTCGTCACTTCTTTCATCCGAATAGTTTTGTTTACCTTCCTCAACATCATCGTCATCTTCTGAAGTGTCTCTTCCTGATGAAGTGTAGTCATCATCTTCATCGTTTATCTCCTCACGATTATGATTGCCAAATGCTGCCGATGTGTCAGGTTTATCATCATCATCGGAACGGTCAACAATCTGCACACCCATGGCAATGTCTGCATTGAGGTCTTCCAAAGTAGTCATGAAATCATTGTCAGAGCTGAGTTCATAACTAACATAATGGTCAATTATGTCAGATTGGTTGTCTTCGTCTGCTTCAAAGATTCCTTCAAGAACATTGGAATCCATGTCAATTTCAAGGTATTCCACTAAATCTGCAATGAAATCTTTAAATACACGACGTCCCATCCAGTCCTTAACATAGAACAGTTCTGCACCATCCTTATGATACTGAATACTGGAATCTTCGAGTTCACCCTGATAGTTCAACGATATAGAGTTACATCTGTGGAATTGAAGAACATCAATCTTATCGCAGTAATCATCGTATAGTTCCTTCCAATTGCTTGAATCAGATACGGCTGAGACAATCAACAACGGTAGGCGTAGTTTCTTACGCATCTCCTCTGTTGTCGGCTCATCTATTATATCAGGCGTAAGTTCAAAATCATCTTGGGTCAGGGCATCAATACCAAATATCTCACAGAAATGATTGAAGATATAGTCGCTTTCAATATATTCCTGAGACATTACTTTGGCGTTCTTTCCGAACAGTTGCTTTAGACGCTCCTCGTTGATGTCTATTACATATAGGTTCTTTAAAGGAAGAAAATCTCCTCGACCATTACGCCACATAGAATCTTCATGGTTGAGATAAAAATCAACGGCTTTTTTATCGATCTCGTTCTTATTAGCAAGCCAGAATAAGATACTCTGTCTTTTTGCTTTATTCTTGGTATGTAACAGACAGTCAAGACAATCACAGAAAGATAATGTTTGTGCAAAATTCAGTTTGCCAAGTATTTCATCCTTTACTTCCTTTGTCGAGAAGATGGACTCCAATGGCATCTTATCTTCGTAGCCTCTAACCATTCCTTTCACAAATCCTGCTTGGATAAGTGATTGGGCATACAGTTGAGAAGGTTTCTTTACCTCGTTCTTGTTCTCATTTCCTGTAGGAATTGTAGCGTACTTGTTTAATTCCTCAATACCTATAGATGTAATGTGAGTTCTGTTTGCATACTGTATGAGGTATTCCGTCCAAAAATATATAGTAAAGTCATAACTATCTCTCATCAGAGACAGATGCTCTTCGTGTATGTCATATACCACATCCATATCTGTGAATAGTTTTCTGAAGATTCTCACATCAGGATTCTCAAATGGCAAATAACACTCACTTAAATAAGTTAAAGGTAGTCCAAAACGCTCGAAATCACAACGTGGTTTATATATAGATCCTTCGGTCAATTCTTTAGGACTATGGAACGCTCCATCTATATCTTTTAGCTTTATTTCCCTGACTTTAACCCTTGTGTATAATTCGCTATTAAGGATGTAATCATTGGCTAAATCCTGTATAAATTGGGTATGAATAGGCTCAATACTCTCAATGTTTTCCTTTTGTAGATAAAGATACCATTCAAGCTTTTCTTTCTTCCATTCGTCCAAAGTTGTGAAGGAATCAGACTCAGCTTCGTTAGCAATCTCCCTAAGAAGACGCATAACTTCAGGAGCCGCATTGCGATAGATCTCCGATATTTCATCCTCAATAATGATATAAGGATACGGCTCGTTGTCGTAGCAGTCATTAAATAGGACTTCGCCGATTGGCCTAAAATCATCTTCGCCACCCTTCGTGAGGACATTCAATTGGCATAGATCATCCTTAACTTTATCCCAAACATCTTCAGCATGGAAATCATCATAGTAGTCAGCCAAAAGTGATACAATATCCTTGTTCTTGATGTCTGCGAGATTAGGCACGATGCTTGTAAATACAATATCATGAATATTATACCTGGCACCTAAACAGACGAAATAATCACGCCATGATTCAACGTCTTCCTCCTCTGAATCATCTGAAAGATACGCATCAGATATGAAACATGCTGTCTCATCATACTTTTTCACCATCGTCTCAACGCCTTTACCTGCTTCCATATACTTATCTGCAAGGTATAGGGCATCGTCCAAAGAATGAAGTTCTTCATTTTCATCTTTGTCAATGGCAAAAATACCAATTGATTTCAGTGATTTAAAGTCTGTCTTGGTCAAATCGTCCTTGTTCGAGAACATGAAGCGATGGAATGCAATGTTCTGTTCTTTCTCAGATGTACATTCCGATAATGCATCAATATCCGATAATAATGATTCTTTGTACAGTTTGAAAGAATACTTTGAAATCTCCAGTTTCTTAACCAACTGCGGATATTTGCTGAACACCTCGTTATAACGTTCCTCCAACATATATGCCACGTTTTCTGGCATCCACTTAGCTTCAAGCAAAGATTCCAGTTCTGAGTCATAAAGGTAAACGCGAACATCTCTATCTATAATGGCATCCCAAGTATCGTAGCGATAGAGTGGTAGATTTATGAATTTCTCATTACCATTATCTTCAAAGATGAGTTTGTAATTCTCACCCAGATAGTTCAAAATATCAATACTTTCATCAGAATCGCTAACGGTTTGAGTACCGCCAACATTGTCACAAATGGTTTTGACATGTGGAGATACCACATTCTCGTAGAATGATTCCATTGTAAAACAGAGAACACCGAAAACGTCAGACATGAATTGCTTGAATGCTTCCAGGTCATTGATATTCTCATAATACTCCTCGTCCAAGCGATACATCCAACCATTTTCAATCCAAACCTTCTCCTGATATTCATCCATCAAATCATTTTGAAAGAAAATAATATCTTCACTAAGTACTTGGGCAACCTCTCCTTCTTTGTCATATGTCCATAGAGCATAATCCTTAAGTTTGTTTTTACCAAGGTTTTCTTTATGCTCAAAACAATACTTAACAAAAGAAATATGCTCCGGTCCTAAATCATTCAAGTATTCTTTGGCATCCTCTGTCAAGATAACATCTTCAAAGAAGCTATCTATACTAAAGTTAGGAACTTCAAATTCCTTTTTGAAATACTCTTTCACAGCATCTGAATAGTCTACTGAAATAAGGTTAACCCATCCTTCTGCAGTCCACTCAGCATTATACAATTCTTCTCCGTCCTTACTATAGAAGTATATGTTTCCCGTGAAATCGTCTATTACTTCATCATCGATAAAACTGATAACGGGAAATTCTTTATAAGCCGAAAGATATCCAACGTGTTTTGCAAGGAAATTAAAAAAGCCCAACGATGTTTGTTTATCTCTCAATCGCTGTTTGGTGTTCTTGATATTATTCTTTCCTCGAAGTTCTTTGTCAACAAAGTCATCTGCATCAAAAGTCTTGAACAAATCATTATGAACTTCTGTCCAATCTTCATCATCCTTAAAATAGTCTCGTGTGGTTTTTGCCAAACGAGGCAAATAGTCGTTAAAGGCTATGAGGTCTGGATAGAACTCGTCGATATCTTCGTAAATTGAACTTGCCGCCTGTAGTTCTTCGTCTTCAGTCATGAAGATACTTTTATCCTTAAACTTTGCTATCTGACTTTTCTCAATTAAGAAGGCAAGGAAAGCATTATTGTTATCTGTGTCAGTGAGCCATTCTTGGAAAGCTCCATCCTCACAAGTATCAAGGATTTGACTGAAATCAAATGTATAGTTATCGCGGACATAAGTACGCATGAAAGCTTCTATGCCCGGTTTGAGACAATGATTTTCATAATCTCGCATGTCGCTGTGAGGGAAGAAATCACTCCAGTCTGTAAATTCACGCACTTCATCATCGGTCATCAGACCAGAACAGGTGATTCCTGTCTCATCATAATTTACCTCATCAAGAGGTTTTAGAACCATTTGACCGTTCTCTTCAACAGGGATAATGGCTCCTTCCTCCAGCTCTTCTTCAAATCCTTCCTGAAACTCTTCGATAAACTTCACAACATCTTCATCCTCTTCGTATCTTTCCTTGCAATCCTCAAAGTTTGGAATAAGGCTGAAGATGGAATCATAATCAAATTCTTGTGAATTAAGGAGGTCTTGAATCCATGCAAAGAACTGTTTTCCAGCAATCTTTGCAATTACATGATTGATTTTCTCCTTGGGCTCCACATTATCACGAGGCCCCGTAGGAATCATGTCTGAATTCATTAAGAAACCAAATCCCCATTTAGCTTTTTTGGCAGGAAGATAGCAATACAGACAAGTGTTTTCTACAGGCAAGAGTTTGTTTCCATCCCGTTCACAAGCAAAGCCAACCGATGTTTTTTTAAAGTCATAATACTTTTCTGGAATCTTGCCGTCGTTTTTGTTGATACGACGATTCAATTCCAAGGTCAATTCTTCAGGAACATCACTGACATATTTCTTTGGCTCAGAAACACACCACTTATCGTTTTCTTTAACCTTGACAATAGATGGTTTCTCTTCATCATTGATATATACACTGACGCTGTTAATAAATGGAATGAATAGGATAACCCGTTCTGTCTCAAAAACATCTGCAAAGAGTTCTTCGTAATTCTGCTCTCTTTCGTGTAATATGTCAGCATCAGTAGGACGCAATGCAATTTGGACGCGGAATTTCTTATCAGCGTTATCCATTACGTCTAATACTTCTTCATCTACCTCATCTTCATCCGTCCAAATAGGAAGAATCTGCCAAGGCGTATCATCGATGTTCTTTGTTTGCTCATAGTCGAAACGGAAACAATATGCACCAGTCTTCAGTAGGACATAGTTATTATCAAGGAAAACAGTCTTGAATCCAATTCCCTTGTAACCTATAGCCTCACTATTATCCGTCTTTTCCTTATCGTTTATACTGCAAATAGCAGCGATATTCTTAGCATCGAAGTAATCGCCAGAATGTTGGAACACCAAATAGTTGTCTGTAATATGGAACTCGACATCCACAGGTTGTTTTTTTCCTGCAATCTTCTGAGGATAGTCGTTGGCATTCTGGAGAAGTTCATATATAAAAACCTCCTTGCCACTGGCCGTTAATTGATTCTTTAACGTGTCAAGTGTGTTTACTATCTTCTCAGAAGCACTGGCTGGATAGTTATAAATGTCCTTATATAATAGATTGACGATGCTTTGGGGTGTTATAAGCTCAATACCGTCTGCTTCATCAATATCGAAGACATAATTTGGCTTCGATTGTAGCATTTCCCATGTAAATCTGTAATAGCAACCATCTATCAATCCTTTCTTCAATTGCTTTCCGGTTTCTATAACAAATGATTTAGAATTTCTGGGCTTATATTTAATCTTTGAGAAGTCAGAACGACGTATATCCGAAATCAAATAGCCTGATTCCGTTTTATTGAAACATCCTATGAAGTATTTGTCCTTCAATTTTCGATGCTCAAAGAACTCCAACTCCTCTTTTGTTAATATCCTTGTATCAAATGCCATATCTTGTATATTTTAGAACATTTAAACCATCTTTACATAATTAGAATCCAACATCTTTGATATGTGTGGGTATTCCTCGGTTGAGATATTGCGCAATTGTTCAATATTGCCTACAATGATAAGTTTTGATTTTGCCCTCGAAAAGGCAACATTAAGCTTGTTGGGATTATATAGGAATTCAGCCATCTCAATCATATATTCCAAGTCGCCAGCAACGAGTGAGAATATGATGACTTCTCTTTCCTGCCCTTGCATTTTGTCAACAGTGTCAGCAACGACGAGTTTTCGTTGTTCCTCTGAGATATCAGGATTCTTTCGAATATGACGTCTCACATTAGCAGCTTGTGCTCTAAAGGGAGAGAGCACAGCAATTTCATCAGCTGGTAACCCCTTCTTTAAGAATCCTGCTATAGTCTCAGAAATAAACGAAGCTTCTTTATCTGATGTCTGCTCTCCATTATCATCTACATGATGGATAACTACAGGACTCGTAAAACTATACAGAGGTTCTTGGCATACTATTTTGTCACCGCAACCCTTATTTATAGGCTTAACCTTACCTTCGTAGAACAAATCAGAGACGAAATCACATATAGGTTCACACATACGGAAACTTGTATCAAGCATTGTGCAGTTCTTTTCTGTGACAAGTGTTTGAAATATGGATTTCTTCATTTTGTCATTCATCTCCTCTGAAGACACAATAGGAGGTAACTGCTTATGATCGCCTGCTAATATTACTTTTTGTGCACGAATCATTCCCATTAGTGCCAAGGGAATAGTCATTTGTCCTGCTTCGTCAATAATGAGTGTATCACATTTTAATAAGTTTGCTCTACTTGTATATAGGCTATGAGGAGTCAAGCCAACCAACCAGCATCCTTCATAGTTGTTAAGGAACTGAACATTGATTCGATTGATGTTTTCAATGGAATATTCTTTGCTTTCACTTTTAATAACCTGTTTGGGTGCATTGAAGGTTTGCCCAACTTTATACAAATGTATCCCTGGACACTGTTTGACGACCTGTATAAGAGCATTGTTTATTGCCATATGGTTAGGTCCGATGACAATTACTTTACGATTAAAGTAACATGCTTCTTCAAGAATTATCCATGCAAGAACAAATGACTTACCTGTTCCTGGAGGCCCCTGAATAAGGAAATAATCCTTAGCAGCCATACTATTGATGATGGCTTCTCTCTGTTTCTCTAATAACTTTATATTATAGTTCTTACAAGTGTCGTCAATTTCTTCAGCGCATTCATTCTTTTTTATGAAGGTTGGTTTCTTTGGATTATTAATTAGACTTCCTTTCCAATAATCCGAATCATTTTTTAATTCAGCTAAGAACTTGTAAAATACATGTTCACGCAAATCTACTAAATCTTTATCCAATAGGAGAGGCTCGTCATAATATGAAGACAACTCTGTAGGCATATTCGGGGGGAATACTTCTATTATAATTGCATCTTCTCCTTCAAATGAATTGAGCGTGCATTTTATACCTGACGTAGTTCCTTCTTTATGGAGAATCATGCACTCTCCTTCCTTAAAATCTGCAAGATTTACCCCTATAGAAACTCGAAGCAAAACATAATTCTCATCAGAATTCTCTCTGTAATTTTGATCAAGATAGACATCCTTTATGGTCTTTCTCTTCCGGATGCGTTCTTTTACAGGAAGCGCCATTAGCGCCTCCCAACTCTTCTTGGCAGCTTCTGCTTCAAGATAGAAGAAATCTGATATGTCGTTCTTTCTAATCATTTCTAAAGTGAAGGTAATAAGTATACACGGATTTGGGCTTAAAAAGTATTACGGACTATTCTGCCCATGTTACTGTATCCACATCTTTGCCAGTTGATCGCCCTGGATAGACATAGGTTCCACGAGTTACCTTAATTTTCTTACCCTTTTTTATTGAATTAATAATCTCTTCGAAAGTTGCATATTGGGGAAAGCACGCTGGAAAAGTTTTATTTCCGCCTTCCTCTAATAGAATCTTAGTTTTGAACATATGGAGGGGAACATGAATCTCTGTATGCCCGTCCTCATGAATTGCCCCTGCACAAAGCATAGTTCCAACTCTTCCTTTACCTGCCCATGGATGTTCCCAGAATTCTCCATTTAATGTAAGAATTTCATTTGTTTCTGCTTGGAGATGGAAACTGAAAGCTTTTGAATCTTTCTCAAGAGAAATTCTCAAGGCCGCATCTTTATCTATTTTATTTATAGATTCAAAGTGTAATTCTGATTTTGCCATAATAATACTGAATTATGTAAATTTGAATTTACTTTATCTTAGCTAACACGTCGCCGAATTTGGCGTAGTTGACTACAACGCCGTCGTCGAGGTCGAAGGCGATGGCTTGTTCTGCCACTACTTGGAGACGCTCGTGGTACTCGCGGCACTCTTCGAGAGCCTTTTGGAGGTTCTGAAGTTTTCGGTTCTCTGTGGTAGAGAGGGTTGCACGACGATTCTCCAGCTCACCTATCTGGTTCTGAAGGAACTCGATGTAAGGCAGCAGGTAGTTGGAGCGGACACGCTCTGCTGTATAGGCATTCATGCGGTGCATGTAGGCCAGGCACTTGAAGGCTCCCTTGCTCGATGAGAACAGCCAGTAGATAGGACGGTTCTGGTACATCTTCTTGTGATCCTTCCAGAAATCCTTCTGTACATACTGGTCAATCGAGGTTCCTAACTTCTGCTCAATGTAGTTCAAGTTCTCCGTAAGTTTATCCTCGCCGAAGGTGATACGGACAAAATCGGATATACGGCTCGACAGGTTATCGTCGAAGGGTGAACTTTGTGTCAGCACAGGAATTAGACCATCATCATCGATATACACCTGAACACCACCATACCAGTATTCCTGCAGTTCCGTGTCTGTAGGATTGGGATGGGCAATGTGCAATCCCTTTGTGCCAAGCTTATAGCGCCCCATCCATACACCAACAGCGTATGAGATAAGTTGCTTCATCAGTACGTCCTCGTTCCACTGAAGAGTGTATTCGTAGTCGCTGCCGGGAGCCTGTATGAGATTGATCTCTCCTTGTTGCAGGATGGAAATTTCATTCTTGGGCACTTCTGGCGACAGTTCATCCTGCAAGCCGTAGATGTCGATGAACTGGCGGTTTAGTTCCTCCTCGTTATGATGGAGTTGATTGAAGCGTTCTTCCCAAATGGTCTCGAACTGTTCTACGAAGGTTGAGAGTTTGAATGAGGAATCTAAGTTGCCACTGACAACAGACTCGTTGCGAAGGGCAACAAGGGGATTTGCTTCGAATTCCCATGATGTTTCATGAGCATTCCAGTCCTCAGTAGATATTTCAATATTCTCTTTTGTCAATAGTTCTATTTTTGATGTATTCTTTATAATTAGTGGAACCTGTCCAACTGAGCCTGTTTCAATTTTGTAGGAAGGGCATAGGATATTAATAAAGTTTCTTCCTACAATAGAATTTAAGCATGCAAGCAGATAATTATCGCTAACTTTGTCATTAGTTGAGTGAACGTATGGACTCACATCGGTGGACATCATGTGGGGTGGATTATATCTGCCGATAAAACCGTTCTTTCCAGAGGAAATAATATTATATACATTTCCTTCTAATAACATATATTGTAAGTTCTGCGGTCTGGACAACAACTTGCCATCTTCATCTCTATAGTTCTTTATTTCATAACCATCATTTTCCCAATTAACTACATATTCTCGATTACCTGCCCATTTTCTAAAGCCCCCTCCCTTATTTATTGGAATCCACTTTTTACCATTTTCTAAAGTTTCCCGATTGAAGTCAATTATGTTCTTGTTTATTTCACTCCACAATTTGAGGAACATTGTATCTTTGCCTGTGGCAAGTCCTTTCTTTACTACAGCAAACTCGTTGACTTTAGTAGATTTCTGGAAATGGCTTACAATCGGATTGGGTAACCAATACAATAATTTATAATCAGGAAAATACTGTATATCAGATAACGCAAATTGATAAGGATTTGAAATCGATTTCAAGAATGTTTCCTCTTTTTGAGGGCCAGTTACCTCCTTAAGATTATAGAAGAATCCATGATTCGATGAGGTCAATTTTGACATAGCAAAAGTTACTGTGTTTACAACTTCACCAGACATCTCAGGGAATGCTCCTGTACCCAATTCGATTAAAGTATTTATGGTCGCAGACTTTATCAAGTGATTACGGTAATTCGTATAAGTAGACTTTGAAGTCCACGGGAATTGATTCACCATCGCAAACTTACCTTTTTCTTGGAGTAAGTTTGTACAAACATCCATAAAAACGGTACACAAATCATGGTTTGTCAATGGATATGTTGTATTCACGTATTGCTGCAAGTCACTATCAAATTTGCTGCTATTTAAATATGGTGGATTCATAACAAGTGCAGAATACTTATCAGTTAGTGTAAGCATCAGATGCATTGCAGGAATAATTTCCTGAACTATCTCAGGCACAAATGTCTGACTCTGCCAGTACTCTATTGCCTGACGGATTGCCAACTGTGTTGAATCTGCTAAGTCGAATTTCATGATGGATCCAAGAGAATCTGCATCCTGCATCAGTTCGAAAACTGCAGCAAGGTCTTTGTGTATCTGGTTAGAAGGGGTCTCACGGAAGAACTCCTTCAGCCTGTCTGACACAACTTCCTGTGGAATGGGCGTAGGCATATTCAGTACCTTTGGCAGAATGTGGGCATCTGCAAAAGATGAATCCTTCTGGCAAGCCTTTAGCATCAAGGCAAAGGTCGCCAACTGCTTGGCGCGAGTATCAAGGTCGATGCCTCGAAGGTTATGAGTGAAGATATACTCAACTGCCTCCCTACGGCTATAGCCCTCATAGATATAGAGGTCGTAAAGCAGGTCGAAACACTCGTTGAGAATATGGCCAGAGCCGCAAGCTAAGTCACCAACGAGAAGGTCTGTCAACTCCTTATATTTATAGATGGCTTCCTTGGGAGTTCGTGTAGAGGGCTCTACGAGATACTTCCATTTGGAGTTGAACTCAGAGATAGCACTTGGATTGTTATCGAGATATATGCGGCCAATCGTGTTCTGCACCATGTACTTCACAATCCAATTAGGTGTGAATATCTGTGTGGCTGCAGGAATCTCATCAGCCTCGAACTTTCCCTTCTTAGCAAATACCTCGTCCTTGCGTTCTGAGATATAGAACTGATAAAGCCAACCTATCAATTCTGGTGAATGGAAATCTTCGTCTGTGATGAACTCCGTATGATTCAGCAGATCAATAAAGCCCCCCTCTGTCAAAATATCATTTGGCAACAGCAGTTCCGTATAATCCGACATAGTACCAAAACACTTGAAAAGGATAGGATTATCATGACAGAATGCCGTAACAAGAATGGCAAACTGTTCTGTGATCTTAGAGTCATCATCCAGCAACTCCATCAGCAACTGTCGCTGGCGTTCTTGCATCTGAGGGATGCGGCCCATACGGGCTTCATCCACGATTCTTGGGGTGCGGGCAGCATCAACGTAAGCCAAGACAGGCTCAATAAGCTGATTCTTCATCAGGATACGAATAGCTACAAGGCGGTTGAACCAAGTATAGGCAGCTTCTTCATATACTTCCTTGATACCTTTTTTCTGCACTCGGTTGTATAAAGCCATCCACTGGTAGTAGAAGCCTTCTGTCTGAAGCTGGCCATTCCATAGTGAGCCACCCTGCATCAACTGCGGATGCATGTGCTCAGGCACGTTACCATTCTTATCGAATCCTAATGTAATAATCTTAGCGGCAATACCGGTCTTTAACTTGTTTCTTGCCTCTGTGGCGAACTTCTTTATTCTATTTGTATCCATTATCTAATGCGTCCTATTAACTACTTTACAATCATTACTCCATCGTTATCTACCAACAACTTTAAGAGCTGCTCTCTCAGTCCTTTTAGATAGCGATCAATATCTTCCTCTGTTGAAAGGGGAATGCTGGTTTTTGTCTGAAGTGAAGCCTGACGTATCTTCTTTGTCGGCTTTGGTGGTTCTTGATCTGTTGGAATACCAGAATCTGTGGGTTGCGGTTCTGTTGGCTTATGCGCGTTTGCGTAATCCAGGATCTTACCAATCTGCTCCTGATAGAATGCATCGGTACTAACGTTATTCTTTAGTACAAGAATATTATCCGGAGTAGTCTTTGACAGAATGACGTTTTCGCGGTTTGCTAAAACCGTCAATGGAACATTCTGTTTTGTAGCAACCTTCTCTAAGTACTCATATATATCGTTGTAGTTCACACGTATTTTCTCACGCATTGTTTCACGTACTTGATCAAGTGCATATTTTAGTTCTCGTTCACTCTTGATATAATTGCGCATATTGGCAATTGGCCAGGTGTCCTTCTCGATCTCAAGTATAGTGGTGACATGCTCCTGAAGGTCGGTAGGTACAAACGGGAAATTGTACTGATTGTCCTGTGCGAACTGGAGTAAACGTTGGTATGTGGGCAATTGATCGTGATGGAACTGGGCTATCTCCTTACACTTATCAATCAGCTCGCATGCCTCCTGCTGCTTGTCGATAACTGCTTGGAATAATGTTTCGGGATTGCGCTCAGCTATCCATGTATCAAACAAGTCGATAGCCTTATGAATAGGAGCAGAGAAAGCATAGCTTCCTATTTCTGACTCAATCTTACGATAACCCTCACGCTTGTTATAGAGACTATTTGGACTTTCCTTTTCGCGAGCCTGACGGAACAACTGAGTGCTGTCATTTGTAGAGAAAGCTTCTTTCACGCCAAAGATGTTCTTCCATGCAGCAGTGAATTGGTTAATGAGTTCCTGTGAAACAGCCTTGGCCTGACGTAGTGTAAACTTATTAGTTTCCTGAATCAGACGGCTGGCCACGAGATTGGTGTCCACATTGGGATTATTGGCATATGAATAGTCGCGTGCATGACGACGTACCAACTCGTTGACAACGTAAAGCGTACAGATAGCATCCCATCCGTAAGGTGCCTTGCTAAATTTACTGGTCACATCAGCCACATTTACCTCGGCAAATTGCTTGTTCAGATAGATTTCTACCTCGTGTTCTGCATCTGTCAGCTCGGCATTCATACCATCGTAATCGCCAGGCTGTATGGGGCGCAGAATCGCCTTCTTCAAGGCTTCTGTGTTGCGAGGCATATCAGATCGATCAACCAAGTTTCCTTTAGTATAGATACTTGCGAGATGCTTCTGAATGGCATTCTGGAAACGTTCGTTACCTCGCTTGTTGCCAAGTTCTACATCATCAACCACACGCATACCACTGATAACAGGACAGGTGTCGAGTATCTTGTGGAACTCTGGAGCAATGATTGTATCGAACTGCTCCTTAGCACGCTTCTCAAACTCCTTACGAGTATTGGCGTTTTCATCGCTGGTGGCAGGTGTTGACATATAGCGATTAACCTGACAATACCAATAGAAGGCATTGTAGAGTTTCTTATTCTCGCGGAACTGTGGGCCAACGTAATACACAAGTTTTGTGTTTGGCGTATTTTGTGCCAACACTTCTGCACTTTCGTAGTCGATATCCATTGCAAACTCAACTACGATATCAGGTGAGTTTGACAGGAACTGACGCTGTTTGATAGATGCTCCCACGGCAAAGGTGCGAGTAAGATACTGCTCCTTATTGCGAAGGGAGGTGAGATACTTGAAGAAAATCTCGCGCAGCATCTCTGCCTGGGTATTATTATCTACGCTCTGACTCTGAATGAGCTGAGCCACCTTCATTTCCTCTTCGCTGTAAAAAGAATAGGTTTCGAGTGTACCATTCTTGCCTGGTTCACGACGGATAATGTTATTCTCGCAGAAATAATCGAGAATCTTCTCTACCTCGTTCTTGATAGCCAATCGAGGTGTCTCGCAGTCATTTACCAACAAAGTTGTCACATTGTCGATATTGGCAGGGAACAATAACTGGTCTGTCTGTGAGATATTACAAATCATAAACAGTACGTTGGCCACACGGACAGCCATCTTTGGATCGTGCTCATATTTGCGAGCCATACCGATGGCATTATCAACAGCTTTCTGACCACGAGCCTGTAAGCCTTCTTCGAACATGTTGTTATACAGCTCATCGAAAGAAACGAACTTACCAACCTCTTCGTTGGCATTATTCTTGGCAGTAGAGTGGATAACCTTAATAATGCTTCGCTCATTACCCTTTACCTCCTTGGCCACATAACCCAAGTTTAGGAATGAGTTAAACACCTGCATGATAAGCTTGAACTGGTATGGCACAAACGGATAATATGCCACAAAATCGTCTTTCGACTCATAGGCAACATAGCTGTTTGGCAGTTTGAACTGGAGTCCAAAAGCAGCTTTTTGCTGATCATAAAGCTTTTCGAGCGTTGGTATCACGCCCTTCTTCTTATCAAGAATACGTTTCTGGGTAATCACTTCGGGCTGGGTACCTTTAAGTGAAACCTTTACTTCGAAACGACCTTTAATCTTACCTTCTTTGTCTTTCTCCTCTGCGATATTGCAGTCGTCAAGAACCTCAGAAAGATCCTGCTGAGCGGTACAAGCAATCCATACCTTGTTCTCGCAGGCCTCAGAGAGTTTGGTGATGATTTCCTGAAGGTTCAAGTAACGGTCGCGCTCCTTGTTGATAAACTGGCTTACCTCATCGGCCAACATAATCAAACGATAGTCATCGCCTTTATCTTTCAGATATGATGCTAATTCAGAGCTAAAACGGTCGATACTGATATTGGTGTCACGCTTCAATATGCGTTCGCGAATACTTTCCTTATCCAAAGTTGGAGCCAGGTCGCAAGCTATGTCGAGCACCATGCCTAACTCGTTGTCAATCATATCGGCAGCCTCTCCTGGATCATTCCAATCGCCACCTTCCTCAGCGATGCGCTCCTTAAACTGCTCGAACACCCCCTTTTCCTGCAAAGGTTTTTCGAGGTTCTGAGCCAAAGTGAGGTTAAACTTGTTGAAACCACGCTTGCCATTGAACTCATTCCAGAATACATGCAGGAAGGCCATCTTCTTATCGGTTGAGTTGTCGTAACTTGTTTCGAGATTGAAGATACAATTATCAATAGTGGCACGCTTCAGCCAATTGGCGATACTAAGCATAGCTTCGTAATCGCAGCTGATATTGTGGTTCTCGTCCAATGGGTCAATACTCTTAATTGCCTCCAATAAACGTTCCAACGCCTTCTCCTGAGTGCGTGGTGTGATACAGTAATCAAGATACTTCAGAAAGTGAGATTTACCAGAACCATAGTAACCATCAATCCAAATACCTACGTGGTCATAGGGCTTGTTATTCTTGATGGCATCAAGGATTCGATAGAGTCCATTGATGATTTCATCAGTGAACACATACTCTTCTATTTCGATCTTTTCTGTCTCTGGATCAAACTTTGTTGCACTTACAGCTGGATTTACAGCACGGCCAATCGGTTTCTTATATAACTCACTCAGTTTCATATTATTCATTGATTAGAAGGGTTGCACGATATGTATGGTTATCGGGGAGAGTTCCGAATAGACGGAATGAATTATTCTCGCGATGACCAGGATAAAACACGATAATCTTGTAGCGGCTCGTGTCGTTGTAGTCCTCATAGAGAGCCAGCAACTCGTTGACACGAAGATATGGAAACATGCTGCCAACGCCATAGAAAAAGACGTATGGGCGACGATACTTATCTTCAATATTCACATGGTCAAGAATGCGCTGATGTAGGAATTGTACAAACTCTGGGCTATGTGCGTTACGAGTCAGCGTATCTTGCGTATTCTGAGCCTTAGATGGATCTGCCTGTTCTTTCTCCAGCTGGTATTTCAACATACTGGGATGCTTCAGGAATTTCTTCTGGTCGAGGAAATTGCAGAATTCCTCAAAGAGATTCAGGCAAAGCACGTCCACATAGTTTATGGGGCGAATAAGGTTTGCCTTGAATTCCTGTATCTGACGACGAATGTCGTACTCCTTATCTGCCGGATACTGGTAGATGAAGAAGTTATAGAACAGGTCGCCGTTCTCAGGATCTTGGAAACCTGGGCTATTCAGCTTATCGTCGAGTTCCTTAATTGTCATGCGAGTTGCTTTTTAATGTTTTCAATCTGATATGGCTGCAACAGACAGGCTTCAAGAAACCACTGCTCACCATTGATGATATAGTAGTCGAAATTACTTGCAGAGAGAGGGTGAAGGTTATCCTCCTTGTCGAGGATGCCCACCTTACGCAGGATGGTAAGATAAGCTCCAGCCACCTTGCGTTTAGTCTTATCGCTCCATGAATCAACAAACTCATCACGGGCAGAAACTTCATTGAATTCCATATCAATGTCATCGCTGACCAATGTCTTGCTAATGCTATTCCATTTACGCATGGTTACGTTGATATGGAAATCAAAACAAATCTTGTAGGTCTTCAAGATGACGAAGAAAAGAGCTACATGCTGATCTTCCTCGTTCATTGCCTGATAATCTGCCCAAAAAGAGGCTGGCATTGCATCAAAACGACGAGCAATCTCCATGATAGCCCTGTAACGGGATGTTTCTGCATTAATCTTCAGCAGACGGTTGTTCAGCTTCTCATCTTTGAGAAGAACTACTCTGTCTGCAGACTGAAGCAAAGGCAATAGTGCATTTGTTTCAGAAAAGAGGAATCCTCCTCCTGTGATAGCTGCTGTATATGGACTTTCTTTTGTTATTGACATTTTTGTTTCTTACTTGTTTACTTTCGGATAAGTTCATTAATGTCTACTTCGAGACATTTAGAGATTTCTACCAAGTTCTCTAAATTGGGTTGTGCGCTATTAGTACACCACTTGGAGATGGTGGCAGGGTCTTTGCCTAATTGTTCGGCAAGCCATTTGTTCGTGCGCTTCTTGTCGGCTAACACGACCTTCAAACGGTTTAAATCCTTATTTTGCATACACGTTCTTATTTATAAATATAGTTGCAAAGATAGCATTTTTTGTTGAAAAACATTAGAAAAATGGAAAAATAACGTCTTTTTCATCAAAAAAATGACGTTTTAGTTAATTTTGCACTGAATTTGGAGCGATTTTACGATCACAATCACTTGATTTTATTATTTCTTTGTATTCTTGAAGTTGTTGACTAATGAAGGAAAAATATGTGCCTGGGAGGAATTAATATTGGGCGCGTTTTGTTGTTTAGCATACTGTTACATTATTCCTTTTTGGGTTCTTAATTCTTTACAGATGTAGTATAGTTGTACTACTGCTAAAGGAAACTGTTTGAAGTTAGTTTAGACAGTCTTATATGGTTGTACTTGTTATATCTAATGTAATCTTGTGCTGCGTATTGTCTGATACTATTCTTGATCGCAAATATGTAAGTATGTTTTACTTGTTGTTTTGTGGCTAAATGGGACTTTTTGCTGATGTGTGTGAATGCCCTTTTTTTTGATTGGATACCCTTGTGGCGGGCAGGTGATAATGATCGTGTGTTGAGTTGTTAGTATGCCCTTTTCGGTGTTTTGTTGTTATCACCTATTAGCGCAAAATAGCGGATCCCTAAAAGTATGATTGTTAATGATGGGAGGCTTCCTTATTGTGCTATCTGTTCTATAGCATAGACCAGATTTATATTAGGGTTCTTAGGGTGAAACCCTGAGCCTACGTGACCACCAAGCTTGCTTGTTTTAAGTGTGGTCTCCCTCTTGGCGGCATTTTCGTCGCGAGGGGGGTAGTAGGCTACCACTATGGCGGCATTTTGCTGTCCTTCACGCGCAAGCGCTTACGTGTTGAGTCTCCTTTGCCAACGAAAATCTGTTCGATGAGAGTGATGGTGTGATGACTAAAATATTTATAAAACGTGAGCATTTGGAGCTGATGACGTGCTTGCTTTAATCAGATGATTCTTGATCGTTAATAGTGCAAGTGATACTGTAAGACGTGTCAAATCCAGATGAAGATATTGATAGTACTCCGAGACTATTTAACTTGCGCAAAAAGTTTGAAACCGCATCTCGGTCCCATTTCCACAATTTTGCAAAATCGCGTGCACTTCCAGCGATGTTAGGTTCGCCTGTTTGGTCGATGATAATTTGTTGTCTTTTTACAAGGTCGAGGAATGCTTCTGTTCGTGAAAATCTACCTTCACGTTCTATACCCTTTGAGAGATAATTGACAAACTCTGCGCTCATAGGGATTGACATGGTCTTTCTGTTGCTTCCTATTTCTGATTTAACCTGCTCCATTTTACAAAATCTATTTTACAAAAATATAACATGAGGATTGCTCTATAATGATGGCAGTCTGATAGCTCTTTATGAAATCATGGCCATATTTACAAAATGCAAAGATAGGTACTTTTTTAGAATGTTTCGTTATTTATAAAGAATAAAGTCTGGTTTTAACTAAAACAAGACTTTCAGGTGTTGATTGTCGCATATAGCTTCCAACGACAATAATTAGGCTGTAAATTGCTAAAGTGGGGCAATGTATACATTAATATATATATATAAAGGTGTAGTGTTGATACGCGTGACCAATAAGAGGGGCTTGTGACAGATTTAGGGGGTAAAATAGGTCTCAAAGGTGATAATTTGGAGGTGCGAATAGGGGCTTCTCAAGTGCTATTCAGATATTATCACGGGAAAATCACGGGAATTTTGAAAAAAGAAAAATCGCTAAGTACTGATTTTCAGTGACTTAGCGATTCTCTTAGTTGGGGTACCCGGACTCGAACCAGGAAAGGCAGGACCAGAATCTGCAGTGTTACCATTACACCATACCCCAAACTTGAGGTGCAATCGGAATCATTTCCGTTTTGCGGTTGCAAAGGTACTACTTTTTTGTGAACTACCAAAACTTTTCGCGACTTTTTTATAAAAAACCACAAAAAAAA
>Ga0310690_10002179_pt1 | contig 32609 bp, 9 predicted proteins | sample AusTroGonzalo_MG_2_FD_207661 | JGI IMG/M metagenome (GOLD analysis project Ga0310690, IMG submission 207661) | Bovine rumen microbial communities from tropical cattle in Woodstock, Queensland, Australia - Gonzalo_04 (v2) (version 2) | ecosystem: Host-associated > Mammals > Digestive system >...
CTGCAGCTGAAGGAAGGCTTCAGCAACCTGACTCCAGAATACTTCATGACATGGGATAGCCCTATGAAGCCTGCAGATTGTTCTTCTTTCGCAGGTTGTGCCTATGAGCTGTTTACTCCCTCAGGAGTGCCTTTTGGTGATGCTAATGTAGGCTATCTGAACTTTGTCAATCTTCTGGGGTATAATAAGTTGTATATTACTTATACCGAGGGAACTCCTCGTATCATGATGAACCGTGATATTGACGGTGGGCTGTGGAATGAAATTGAGGAAGACTCTCATCTTATTGAGTACCCAAAGAGTGATGATGCATGGTCTGCTAAGTATTTCGCAAATGGAAATGGCGTCATTATCGTTGATCTGAATCAGATAATTGCTGATAAGGGCTTTGCCACCCTGAATGCTATCAAGGGTGCTAACTGGCAGAACGTAACGGTTACTGGTCTGTATCTTTACGAAGAGGCTGCAGCTCCTGGTGAAGATGTTCTTCCTATCGACATTCAATTCGGAGAATACTATAACAACGAGGCTGTAAGCTCGTACGCTAAGGAGTGGACCGCAACCAAGGACGGTAAGACTTGGACACTTGTTAACTTCAATAACAACAATAACGTTTGGTCTTCTGTCAAGTGTGGACGAAAAGGCCAGGAAAGCATAGCTTCTATCGCTTCTCCCGCTATCAATGCTGTTGTTACGAATTATGTTGTTTCTGTAGTCAGTGCTGCAAATGTTAACGCAGTTACTCTGACCCTAATGAATGGTGAGGAGACTGTTGCAGTTTATGATATTACAGATACGTTTGTAGCAGGCGATGTTAATGTTGCCGTAGACGGTCAGAAGGGTTACAGCTATGTTCTGACAATCGATAATGCAAGCGCTTCTAAGAATGGTTCTGTAGAAATATCAAAAGTAGCTCTCTATGGCGCTGGTCAGTATGCTGGTCCTGCTCATATTGCCAATACTGCTGAGACCGCTTATACAGTAGGTGAGGCATTTGCTCTCATTGAAGCTGGTGAGGCTCTGACTGATGTAGTATTTGTTAAGGGTGTCGTTTCTCAGGTAACTGGCTACAATGCAACATACAAGTCTATTACCTATTATATAAGTGAGAATGGAACCACTGACGAAAACCAACTTCAGTGCTATAGTGGTAAGGGTATTGAAGGCGCAGACTTTGAGAATGATGGAGAAATTGAAGTAGGTGCAAAGGTTATCGTAACTGGTAATTTGAAGAATTACAATGGTGTTTATGAGTTTGATTCTGGGAATGTACTTGTAAGTTACGAAGCCCCTATAGAGCCTGCTATTGCTGACGGTACCTATTACATTAAGAATGTTGCATCTGGCAACTTCTTCACTGGTGCAAACAGCTGGGGGACTCAGGCTTCTGTAGCTCCTTCAGGCGCTCCCTTCGAAGTAGCAATGCTGCCCGAGGGTGGTTATTCTCTGAAGTACATCCTTTCTACTGTTGCCAACAAGTATATGGGTTCAAACCTCTATGTTGACTCTACCACACCTGATGGTGGTTTCGCTATTGAGAATAATGGGGACGGAACCTATGTTATCAAGCTTGACGGCTTCTATCTTGCAGAGGGTGATGAAATAGGCTCTACCAACGATCATATTGTTGTTCAGACTGAAGCTCTGAGTGCTGCTGCCAAGTGGCAGTTCCTGACAGTTGATGAAGCTATTGCTGCTATGAAGAATGCTGCTCCTGCTAATGCAACCTTCTTGATTAGCAATCCTAACTTCAACCGCAACACCAGCACCGCAGCTTGGACTGTAAGTGCTGACTGCACCAACAAGAATTTGGCCGGTGGTGACAATGGCAACTTCTGCGCTGAGTCATACCATTCAACATTTACCATTTCTCAGGTTCTTACCAACGCTCCTGCTGGTAGATACCAGATGACCGCTCAGGGCTTCTATCGTCAGGATGATGATCTCAACGAGGATGCACCTGTATTTTTTGCCAATGACAAGTCTGTTGCTATTCCTGTCAAGACTGGTTCTGAGAATTCCATGACTGATGCTTCTAATTCATTCAAAGCAGGAGCATACACCATTGAGCCTTTCGAGTTCACCGTATTCGAGGATGGTCAGTTGACCATTGGCGTAAAAGGAACGTCAACAAGTCAGTGGGTCATTTGGGATAACTTCCAGTTGACTTATCTGTCAAGCGAGATTCCTGCCGATGAGTTCGAACCTGCATATCAGAACGCTCTGGCAGCTGCTATTGAAGCTCTGCAGAACGAGGATTATTCAGTTGTTGATGGTATAGAAAAGGAGAACCTTGAGAATACTATTAATAAATATAATAATGTGGAAGGTTCTCAGGCTGCCTATGAGGAAGCCATCAAAGCTTTGGTTGCTGCAACCAATGCCTATGTGGCTGCCGCTCCTGCCTATCTGGCCTTTGGTGAGGCTCAGGTACAGCTGGCTGCTTGCAAATTCAGATATCCTTATGCCAAGGAAGGACTGTTAGCCTATGCCGAGAAGTATGCTCTTATTACAGTCGAGAATGCTGAAATGGCTCAGATAATGGCTGTTGAGCTGACCAATATCTGCCGTCAGGTAGCAGAGTCGAGTGCTATGCTCGAAGGCGTTGGTGGGTCTACCAATATGACGGGTTATATTTACAATCCTAATGCAGAATCCTACACTGATGGCTGGGATGTTGTTCTGGGTGACAATTCAGGCGGTAGTATTAACGTGCTGAGCAATGAGCCTCCTACTTATAGTGATGGTAGTACTTATCAATATTTCGATGGAGGTAACTGGGGCTCGGATTATTGGGATGTTGCCCTTCAGCAGGGCGTCGAGTTGCCTGCCGGTAAGTATCTGCTTACAGTAAGTGCCCGTGCTTCTGAAGATGTTATGCTGAGCCTGTTTGCTGGTGAAGAGTCAGAAGAGATTTTCTGCGAAGGCGCTACTGGCGGCTTGTATGGAAATGGTTGGAACGATGCTTCACTCGAATTTGAACTGTCTGAGCCTATATATATTAATATAGGTGTAAGAGGCGAGACTAGTGTTATCCACAATTGGATGTCGTTCACTCGCTTCCGTCTGGCTAAGTTTGGTACTCCTGGTGAGGAGGATCCTGAGCTCGTAGCTCCTGAGGGTTGGACTAACCTGATTACCAATGGTAATCTGGCAAGCGACGATGTCAGCAGCTTTATTTCGAAGGTATATCCCAATGTGGAAGATATGTTTGGTGCCACAATTGCAGAAGGTGCTGGTGTGAACGGCAGCCGCGGTATCGTGGTGAGTACACCAGAAGCAGAGGAGGCAGAAACTTGGGACAGCCAGTTCTGGATTAATCTGAACAGGGCTCTGCCGGAGGGTACAATCCTGCATGTTGAATTTGACTATGCAGCCAGCGATTACTCTTGGGCTTCCACTCAGGCTCATGGTGAGCCAAGTATGTACCAGCATTGGGTTTGCCTCGGTAACGTTGAATTCGCTCAGGAGTGGCAGCACTTCTCTACCGACATTGAAGTCAGCGAAGAAATGGCAAAGGGTGATAACGGTGACGGTATTGGTCTGAAGAGCATTGCCTTCAACCTGAATGACGATAAAAAAGCTGTTGACTATTACTTCGACAACTTCGGTGTTTGGGCTCAGCTTCCTCCATATGACACAAGTGTAGCCATCTTTGACTTCAACGCTTCAGATCATCCAACATCTTCTAGTGAGAGTAATGAAGGTGATATCGTTGAAGACGAGGTTCTGGAGGTTGAGGGTGTGACTATGACGATTACACCGTCTGAAGGCAAAACACCTAATCGTTATTGGAATACGAGCTATGGTCCTCAGCTCCGTATGTACGGCGGCACGATGACTATTGAGGCTCCTGTCGGTAAGGCTATTAAATTCGTAGAGTTTAACTCTGGTAAGTGGAATCAGGGCAATATTATTAATGGTTTCGAATCCTACGAACCTTATTGGGAAGGCAATTCAACTAATGTTGTTCTGGATGTTGCTGGCAATACGCAGTTTAACAGTATTTTGGTTACTGTAGAGTCAAGCAATAGTAATACTACAACCTATCAAGAGATTGTCTGGACTGACATCGTTATCAATGGTAACATAGAAGATAATAATATGGAGTGCTTCTATGTAACCGAGCAAAGTGTTGGTGGTCCATTTATAGTTAAACCTACTAAGGGCGTTGGTGTGAACGGCAGCCGTGGTATTCTGGTTCAGTCTTCTGATGATGCAGAAAACGACTGGGATACTCAGTTCTTCGTTCGTCTGCCTTATCAGCTGCCCGCTGGCACACCGTATAGGTTCTCATTCGATTTCAAGGCTGATAAGTTTGCTGAGTTCCGTACAGAGTCTCACGCAGAACCTAGTGAGTATATTTGGTGGGAAGCTTTCTGCAACAGTATCTTCGATACAGAATGGCAGACCTACAAGTGTGAGGGTGTTATCACAAACGACATGAGCACTTATGACAATATGATGCAGACCATCGCATTCGATTTGGCACTCAACAGAGAGGCTACAAAGTTTGTCTTCGATAACATTAAGTTCGAGATTCCTACCTATGTAGAAGAAAATCTGGAGCTGAATCCTGCTGTGGATCCAGAGTATTATCCTGTTATCGCTCCTGCTATTGTGGAGTCTTATCCTGGTAATAAGACATTCAATGTATGGAATGGAATTATGGAGTTCAACGTTACCTTCGATAAGCCTGTTAACTGCGAAAGCATCGTGGCTACTCTGAATGATGAGCCTCTGACGGTGATTCCTAATGAGGGCGTTGAAGAGACCATCTTCTTGGCTCGTACAAGCGATACAGACCTTGCTGATGGCAACTACACCATCTTCCTGAAGAATGTTTATCCTGCAGAAGATGATGTTGAAGGCTTAAGTGGTGAATACTCTATAACATTCACTGTTGGTCCGATTGACCTGAATCCTGAGGTGAATGTTGAGGATATCCTGGCTGACGAACTGTGGGATGCTACTCCTGAAAATGGTATTCCTGAAGGTTATATCTTGAACTACAATGGTGAGACTCGTACTTCGGAAACAACCTATGGTTCTGGTCCTCGTATGTTCGTCTTTGCTGAGGGTGGTGACTTCACTCATGGTCTCTATTTCCGTGAGGGCTATACTCAGTATGGTTCAGAAACTGACTTCCTCCTCGAGGCTGGTAAGGAATATACTATCAATTTCAAGTCTGCTATGTGGAAGGAGAACGGTCAGAAGATGAACTTCCAAATCTTGAATAATAACGAAGACGTTGTCTTTGAGCAGACGATTGAGAATAATCCTAATTTGAATGGTGACAGATCTCCTGTAGAAGGAGCTACGAACACCACTATCAAGTTCGTTCCTGATGAAGATGGTAACTACCTGCTGCGCTGGGTATCTGACGGCTTCAGCGAAGTGCTGCTGGCTAATCCTACTGTGAAGTACTACTCTGGTACTGTTTACGAGGAAGTAGTTGCTTTCTTCGAGGCACTGGAGAATGCTAAGGTGGTTCGTGATGCTAATGTTGAGAGCTGCAGTCAAAATGAAGTATTTGAGTATCTGAACGATCAGATAGAGTGGGCAGAGGCTGAGTATCAGTACTTCAGTTCGTTCAACGAGTTCCTGGAGGCTGCTAATAATCTGGATCTGGCTGCTAATAATATGCGTACCTTCCACAAAATGTACGATGAGTACTATCTGCTGGCAAATAGTCTGATAGCTCTCCATAATGACAATGCTACAACGAAGTTTGTAAATAGCTGGATTTATGAAGAACTGAAGTGGCTCATGGATCGTTATGTTTACAATGGTCGTGTACAGTCACAATTCTACTATAATGATCTTTACAATGCATATTCAGAACTCAAGTATTATGTGAACCTGGCTAAGGATATGTTTACCGAAGGTCCTTCTGAAGCCTCTATGACTGGTTATGCAGTTCTGACAGAACGTATCCGTCAGGGAGCAGAGACCATGCGTACGCTGGGCATCGAGAATGAGGATTTGCTTTGGGCTGCCGAGTATGTTCTTGATGATGAAGACTGGTTGGTAGATGAAATCAAGCAGAGCATCAAGAATGAACTGTATAGCCAGCTGAAGAATGCTGAGAACACCTTATTCGATCCTATTATTGACGAAGAGACTGGGGAAGAGATTACTCCTGAGTACAACATGAGTGTCTATGTTGAGAATCCGAACATCTACAGGTGGGGTACCAGCTCTGACTATAGTGTTCCTGGTTGGTATGTCGAAAACGCTAATACAACCTCTGGCTGGACTGAGAAAGGCAGTTGGGACGTACCTGTTGACGCCATGTTCTCTAACTGGGGTGGCTATTTCTGGACAGCTAAAGTTATTGATAATCTGCCAGCAGGTACTTATACTGTGAAGTTTGCAGTTGGTGAGCGTGACGATAATACTTATTCTGAGTCTTACGCTTATGTCTATACAGACAATGAATACTTTGCAGAACCTGTTGATTATATAGGACAGACATTCCCAACCATTTCCAGAAATCATGGTGTAGTTACCATTGAGAATGTGGTTGTGACCGATGGCTGGATGCAAATTGGTGTTGAGGCAGGCGATGGTTCTCACCTGTTCTTCAACGAGGTGCAGCTGCTGCTTACTGCTCCTGCTCCTGGCTACGACTACAGATATGAGACAGAAGTACTGATGGGTGACGTAAACCTCGACGGCGAGGTGACTACCTCTGACGCTGTGGCTACTGTAGATATCGCCCTTAACGACTGGTATCCTGGCGACAAGGCATTCCGTGCTGCCGACGTGAACTATACTGGCAATATCACCGTATCTGACGTGGTTGGTATCGTGAACATCATCCTGAACGACTATGAGTGGTACACTCCGCTGTCTCGTGGCGAGGCTGGCGTGAACTACCTCACTCAGGACGGTACAACCATTGGACTGATGAATACCAACGAGTTCGTGGCATTCCAGATGGATGTAACTCTGGCTGACGGCGCTGTGCTCAACAATGTGATGATGAACCAGCGTGCTCAGGGCCTGAACGTAAGATTCAGCCGCCTGGAGGGTAACACCTATCGTATCATGGGCTTCTCGATGAACAAGACCGCTATCACCGGTAGCGAGGGTGAACTCCTGAAGCTTGACATTACTGGTAACCAGAACGTAACCATCAGCAACGTAGAGTTTACCGATACTGCTGCTAATGCTTATGCTCTCGGCGTGAACGACGCAACAGGTATCAATGGCATCATGGCCGGCGACGCCAATGCTGACTACTACACTGTCGATGGTGTGAAGAACAACAAGATGCGTAAGGGCATGAATGTTGTGAAGACTGCCGACGGCAAGGTACGTAAGATGTTCGTGAAGTAATTAATTGATAATCTAAAAACGTAATCGATATGAAACACAAAGGTATTTTTAAGAGGCTGTCTCTATTGACCCTCTTGTTGATTGCCGGCTTCACGAGCGCTATGGCACAGTCGCTCTATATGGACGGCTTTAAGATCAACACCGGTGAAGTGAAGACCGTATCAATCGATCTGGCCCAAGGTGGCTATAGCATCTATGGTCTGCAAACCGATATTGTGCTGAGTAATGGACTATACCTCGATGGCGACCCAGTCGCCGTCGAGGGAGCCATGGCTGATTCTAATCCCAGTTTCAGCTATTCGTGGAACAATGGTGCTCTGCGTGTGGTGATGTTCTCAATGGACGGCAAGGTGTTTATGCCTGGCCAGAAAAACGTCATTCAACTGAATGTCGGATGTACTGAGAACTTCTATGGCGGTTCTATCCGTCTGACGAATTCACGTCTGACCGTTAGTGCAACAGGTAATGAAATCTCTGTTGCTAACTATACTGCAAAGGTGACAACAGACAATGAACTGGTGATTCCTGAAGATGTATGGGGTGACATTCCTGAGCCACAGGGACTGGAGTTTGTCGATGAGATTAGTTTCGATGGTTCTTGGTATTATCTCTACAATCCCGAAGGCAAGAGATTCTTCGCCAGCGGCAACGAGTGGAGTACTCGTGCCAGCCTGGCCCAGTTTGGCTATCCCGTTTGGTTCCAAGAGGCTACTGAGCCTGATGCTCCTGAAGGTTCTTACGAGTTCTGGGATGTGGTAGAACACCCTGACCGTTATCTGGGTGAGAAGAATATTTTCACTGACTATGATGGTGGAACATGGGTAGACCATGGTTCACAGGACAACTACTCTTGGTTTGTGATACCTGTTGGCGATGGCTTCTATCGTCTGCAGAATGCTTCGTTGATTCAGAGAGATGAAAACTATGAGGGCAGATACCTGGGATGGAACGGTACTGGTGATAACCGCCTGTATATGATTTATCCAGAGGAAGGTCATGCTGTTAACTGGAGGTTTGTAACCTATGACTCTTATCAGGATTTTGTTAATTCTGAAGAATATTATGAATATTCACAACTTGCAGGAAATAGTGCTCTTGGCCAAAGGTTGTATGAGCTTCTAGTTGACGCTAAAGAGCTGGACATCAATATTGTTAGATGGCTGGAGGTTTATGTGAATACTGATAGCAGTCTCGATGACTTACGTTCGGCTTATGATGAGTTGTCAAATCTCCTTAGCTATAAACGTACTCTGAAGAATTATCTCGAAGAGGCTGCATCTATCAGACTCAGCGTGCCTGAGGCAGAGGCTGTTTATAATAATCCTGATGCAGAATGGTATGAGATAGATGACGCAACCTATACTGCAACCTATGCTATCCGTTTAATGAAAGAGTTCTTGGTTTATGTTAAGCAGGCTGAGACTTTGGTGGCTACAGAGGAACTTCAGGAACTTCAAGAAGTGGCTGATTTGAAGACATATCTTGAAGCACTTGCAAACAGAGTGCTGGTTTATGAACAGATATGGGAAGAGAGAGAAACTCTCAACAATCTGATTCAGGCGGTTCTTGAGGCTTCGAAGAAGATTGTCTATGATGGTAAGGATATGACCCTCTTTATTCAGAATCCTGGATTCGATGATGATGCAGACATCAACTATAAAGGTGCTCAGGGTTGGAATATTGACAATTATACTGGTAGCACCTTAACTCGTGGTCCTCTTGGAGAGGCCAATAGAGAGATGATGATTGATGCTCTGGGTTATATGAACTATTGCTTCGAGGCTTGGCATAACTACAACTGGGATGTATGGCAAGAGCTGTATGACCTACCAAAGGGTATGTATGAGTTGGAGGTACAGGGTTATGTACGTTGTGAGGCTCCTGGTTACACCCGTGGTGATGATATTGAGCCTAACTTCCCATCTCCAGTTTACCTCTATATGAACAATGCTGTAAGCTCATTCCCTAGCGTTTACTCTGAGTGTCCTGCTGATGAAGGTCACGAGTTCACAACTGTTGAGGGCTGGACTACTGAAGAAGTTAACGGTAACCTCTATCCAAATTCAATGGGTGGTGCTGCCCAGTGCTTTGGTTGGGGCATGTATAAGACCAAGGCTTACGGCCTGATTTCCAAGGAGGGTGATGCCTTCCGTATTGGTGTGAAGATGAATAAGAATCAGGACTGGTGGTGTATCTTTGATAACTTCAAACTGACCTATCGCACTCCGACTGCTGAAATTGTTCAGCCTGTCCTTGAAGCCGAGTTGGCTAAGCTGGATCTTGCTCAGCCTATGACAAAGGAGGTCTATGACCAGCTTGTTGCTTTGAAGCTGGCAGCTGAGAATGCCATTGCTGCCCAGGATGGTCAGGCCATGTTTGATGCTCTGAGTGACATTTACGACATGGGCTTTGCTATCCGTGAGTCTGTAGCCCTGATGATGGAACTGGTTAATGCAAATGAGTCTTTCCTTGAGGCAATCAATAATGGTGTGAATACTGAGGCTATTGCTGAAGCAAATGCTCTGTACAATACTATTATGTCTGGTATTGAGAACCACACTATTACCGAGGCTGGGGTTTATGACTACATGGAGCAGATAAATATTCTCTATTCAAAGTTGGCTCTGCCTAACGATATTGAGAATGCCAGCGATGACAATCCTATTGACGTAACTGGCGTTATCAAGAATCCGAGCTTCCAGACTGAAAACTTCGAGAGTACTGCCGAGGGTTGGATGAATCCTGGTAATCTGGGTAATGATGATGTTCAGAGATCTGTTCTCGCAATGGAATTCTGGGATACTAATTTCGATATGTATCAGGATATCGTTGGTCTGCCTGAGGGTACCTACATGCTGACTGTTAATGCTTGGAGCCGCAATGGTAATTACGATGATAACTACTATGCGTGGAAGCGGGATGATATGGCCTCATATGCTTATCTCTATGGCGGGTCTCTGAATGGCAACGACAGTACAGTACTCTATACTGCTCGTGTAGCTAACCTGATGAAGGCCGGTGATGCTCTTCTGGAGCCCTACGGCTTTGATGGTGAGATAGAATATTGTTTTGACGATAATTGTTACTATCTGCCTAATACGCTTATGAGCGGTAGGGGACTCTTGGAGGTTTATCCTGATGTTTATACCAACAAGTTGATTGTAAAGGTAGGTGCCGACGGATGTCTGCGCATTGGTATCAGGAATTTCGAGTATATCAGCGAACACTGGGTTGTTCTTGACGACTTTAAACTCTACTACTTAGGTAAAAACAGCTCTAGACAGCCTGGTGAGGTGATTGATATTGACCTGGCTTCTGTGATTAATGAGGCTAACAAGCTGCTCGGCATGTATATGCAGGCTTCTCTGCAGGCTGAACTGCAGCAGCTGGTTGATACTTATAAGGATGCAACAGATACCAATATGTTGATTGAAGGCTATCAGTTGCTGACCAACTGCATCAGCCGTGTTCGTGAGAACATTAATGCTTATGCTAACCTGAATGAGGGTATCAATGCTGTGAAGCAGCGTCTGGCTAATGGTAAGAACATGGACGAGAATATCGTCGCTGAGGCTACCTCATTCGTAGTTATAGCAGATTCTGCTTATCAGGCTCGCGAAATCAACACCAGAGTGGCTTATGAATACGCAAATAAGCTGTATAACCTGCTGGATCAGCTCTATGCTGTATTTGCTACTATCAATGTTGAGATACCTGGTACTCTGGCTGATACATTATATGCTGTGGCAGGTGATCCTTGGAACCTGCAGGGTCTGAAGGTGACTGGTGTGATAAATGATGATGACCTCTACTTCATCCGTGACCTGTATAACCTGAGAACCATCGACTTGGCCGGTACTAATTTGGAGCGTCTGCCCGAATATTTCTTCGAGTATCGCGACAATCTGCAAAAGATTGAACTGCCAGCTTCTCTGCTGTATGTGGGATATGGTTCATTCTATGGCTGCTATGGCTTGCAGCAGGTAATCCTCCATGCTGCTGTTCCTCCTTATGGATACGACAGAGCTAATTGGGATTGGGGTTACAACCTCTATGTACCTGCCATCTCTGTTCAGGCTTACCAGAATAACTACAACTGGAACAACTGGAATATCCAGGGCATAGATGAACTGCCTGAGAAGTTCCATGCTATTACTGACTTCCAGATAACATGGCCTGACACTCAGATTAACGACTCTGTTCAGTACAAGCCCGATATGCGTATCGGTCAGTATAACCTGGGTGGAAACTATGATTACACTTACGGTGCCGTCACAGTGAATGCCAATAAGGACAACACGGTGTCTCTTGGACAGTTTACAATTGTCTATGATCCGAACGTTGAACTGACCCGTCGTTACAGTTGGGGTTACAATGAATTCTCGAGCAACGGCTCTCTGCTGAACTATGCTGAGAATATGCGTGCCGACAACGTGACTGTTGACTACTGGGTACGTCGCGACAGATGGACATTCTTCTCACTGCCGTTCGATGCTAAGGTTTCTGAGATTGGCCTGAACTTCGAGAATACTCCGTTCGTTATCCGTAAGTACGATGCTGCTGCTCGTGCCGCTGGCAATATGGACGAGACTTGGGTGAACATGACTGCCGACAGCGTGCTGCATGCTGGTGAGGGTTATATCATCCAGAGCACTGCAATGGACTATAATGAGGAATATCGTGATTACAACGGATTCTTCTTCAAGGCCATGCAGACCACAAACAAGAATAACATCTTTGTAAGTGACGATGTTGAGGTGCCTTTGAAGCAGTTTGCAAGTGAGTTCGCTCACAACCAGAACTGGAACCTCATTGGTAACCCATATCCTTGCTACTATAACATTCAGGGTATGCAGACCAATGCTCCTATTACTGTCTGGAACCACTACTATCAGAGCTACGAGGCTTACTCGCCGCTGGATGATCAGTACATACTGAATCCTGGTGAGGCATTCTTCGTACAGCGTCCTGTCAACGAGAGCTCTATCGTCTTCATCGAGGAGGGTCGTCAGGCTCGCCGCGATCAGGTCAAAGACCTCGTTTATGGTGCACGTAGTGCTATGAAGATGGCTGATCGTTATGTGTTCAACATCACCATCAGTGATGGAGAAACAACCGACCGTACCCGTATCGTGATCAACGAGGAGGCTAAGGCTGGCTACGAGCAGGATAAGGATGCTTCGAAGTTCATGAGTTTGAACGACGTGGTGGCTCAGATTTACTCTGTGGCCGATGCCAAGTATGCTATCAACGAGCGTCCGATGGCCAACGGTGAGGTGAAGCTGGGTGTACACTTCGGCAAGCAGGGTACATACACCATTGCACTGAATACCAAGGTTGATGCTGAGGTAGTGCTGGTTGACCTGCTCACTGGCAAGGAGATTCGTCTCGACGGCTCAGAGGGTTACACCTTCGAGGCTAACGAGGGCGATGTTGAGGACCGCTTCGTGGTTCGCTTCGTCGGTGGTGCCCTGACTGGCATCAAGACCATTGCCAATGATTCAGACAATGAGAAGTATTACAACCTGAACGGTATGCAGATTGAGCAGCCGAAGAAGGGTCTCTACTTGAAGAACGGCAAGAAGGTCGTTGTGAAGTAAGGTAAATGTATTCTAGGACATAAAAAACGATGTCATTATGAATAGGTTATTAAGTATATTCATGTTGTGGCTCTGCCAACTTGCGCTTTATGCGCAAGCTGGCGTGGCCGACAGCATCGGAGGGCCTGATTTGGGTACCTACGAGCTGACGCTGAAGTCGTCACCTCAGGGTGTATCGGGTTTCAACTATGATAAAAAGAGTCAGATTCTGGCAGGTAGCCGGGTATATGTTTATGCCTATGTGCAGCAAAACTTCGTACTCGACTATTGGTTGATGAACAATGAACAGATGCCTGCCGAAGGCTATGGTATTGAGTTCACTATGCCAGAGAATGACGTGACGCTGACGGCAGTATGCCACTATGATCCGCAGAGCCCGGGTAATCCGCAGGCTGTAGGAGATAAGTATTGGGTGACACTGGAATCAGAACCGAAGGGCGCCGGCTCGTTCAACTGGGCCGAGAAGACCAAGTGTGAGGAAGGTAAAACCTATACCGTCATAGCCTACAACCGATATGGCTTTGAATTCAAGGGATGGAAGAATCCTGAGGGACAATGGGTATCTGTTTATCAGGATTATACGTTCACCATGCCTTCACAGCCTATCACGCTGACGGCTGTCTATGAGTACAATCCTAAGAACCCCGCCAACCCCAGGAAGAACTACTTCAACGAGGAAACGGGTGAAGTGATTCTTGATGACTTTAATCCTGGCGACCTGTGGGATGCTTTCTGGGAGGTAACGAAGGGTAATTATGATGCTGTTACTTCTATTACAGTGGCCGGACGGGTTGAGAACTGGGACTGGAGTGTTGCTAATAATGGTGAAAAGTGTACCACTTTTGACTTCAGTCGCACGAATGCCACCTATATACCCTCTTGGGAGTTCTCTGATAACGGTGTGCTGGAGACCATCATGTTGCCTGCCACTTTGGAGAGAATAGAGTGGTGTGCGTTCTATAACTGTACGGCACTCTCAACAATCGGCTGTCATGCTGTAGTTCCACCTTATGTTGACCCAACGGCATTCGATGGCGTTAATCCTGATATGGTGACTGTCTATGTGCCTGCCAAGTCGGTTTCTCTCTATCAGGCTGCTGATGTGTGGAAGGAATTCACCATTCTGCCTTTCCAGGAAGAGGTGAAGTCGCTGACGGTAGGTCTGCCCGAGGTTGATGCTCCTTTATATAAAGATATGTATATAGAGCTGCTGAACCTGAAGAACGGACAGCGTATGCGTTATGTGATTACCGACCGTGTGGTCTATACGTTCTACAACCTGCTTCAGAACACCAGCTACAACGTCTATCTGAAGAATGCTCAGGACTTTGTGCTGGGTGAGATAGACAACGTAGAGATTGTCGATAAGGACAAGAGCGTGATGTTCGACAACCTGCTTATACCACGTAAGGTACAGGCCAAGGTGTTGACTCCGGAACAGGAGGATGTAACAGAGAAGGCCACTATTACATGGTCCAGCGACAAGGGCGTATTCCTGACCCGTGGTACTGAACTGGTCAACCAGTTGAGAGGTACTAAGGTTAAGGTGAGCGTTCAGCTGTCGCAGGAGCTGGCCATGAAGTATCTCATGGTTCCTGATTCTCTCTATGAGGTGATGGATGTGGATAATAATCTCGTGAACATCACTCTTAAGGAGATTCCGCAACTGACCATTGGCGGTCTGGTACGTAATCTCAAGACTGAACAGCCACTGGCTGGAGCTACGGTTTCTGTCAGTCAGATGCTTAACGGACTCTACTCACAGGCATTTACCACAAAGACCAATGAACAGGGTCAGTGGAGCCTGAAGGTCTTTGCTGCTCCTACTGAGGTGACAGCTTCGAAGACCAATTTCGTGAGCCAGAGTCTGACGATGGCAACACCACTCGTAGAGGTGCCTACCTTTGACCTGAAGGACATCAACGGTACGATGATCTATCTGAACGTCACCTATACTGACGTTAACGGTAATACGAAGAACTCGTATGACGACATGTCTAACGTAACGTTCGCTGTCTATAACGAGGCTACTGGTGAGCAGTATACTGAGATGAACCTGCAGTTCCCGCAGATTGTGCTCATGGACTCTCACACTCAGGGCACCAAACTGCGTGTTGTGGCTACCAGTAAGAATGATAAGTTCATGCCTGTAGAGGTGGTGGGTACTGTAGGTGCCAACGACCGTGCCGATGTGACTGTTGCTATCAAGCAGCTCGGCGGCATCAAGGCTACGTTTATCAGAACTGATAACCCGACCATAGTGGGTATCCTTTATGACAGCAACGGACGTCTGGTCAAGAAGTATGACTATAGTGAGAAATCTCTCACCATCAGTGAGCTGAAGGATGGTAACTACACGCTGGTGACGATGGCTGGTAGCCAATTCTTCAACAGCATCTATACCATTGGTCAGTTCACAGAGTCTGGCCTGCGTCAGGGTGTTGACTACATGAAGAACAATGTGGCTGTGACGAGTGGTAAGATGACGAATGTGTCGAATCAGATTATTCCTTATCTTGACGAGACCAAGTTGTATTACACCTCTGACAACACTTCGTTCTCAGTGAACAAGAACCAGATTACCGCTGGTCAGTATCTCACGGTGAGCGCTCACCTCGACTTCAAGTCGAAGTATGTAAGCGGCATCAGTGATGTGAAGCTGATTGTCGGTCTGCCTGAGCAGAGCTCGTTTGTGGATAACTCAGTGATGTACGGTAACGCTACCACTGACTATACCTATGCAGACCATGTGGTTACTATTCCTCTGAATAGTTACGACGAGCGTATACGCTTCTGCTTCATTCCTTTGGCAGGTGGAGAATACAGCGCTGCAGCTGCTGTACAGTTCACATTCGATGGACGCACCATCACTCAGCCTATTGGCAATGCCAGCTTCACGGTGAAGAACCTGTCGCTGAATGTGCCTGCAGTGGTGGCCAGCACAAAGGTTCCTGTTAGCGGAACGGCCATGAGCAAGGCAACCGTCAAGGTTTATGCTGATGACGTGATGCTGGGACAGACCGTAGCTCTGGCTAACGGTTCTTGGGCAACAACCATCGAACTGGACAATCCTGAGAGTCCGTCGGTACACAACGTTTATGCCGTGGTGACCACTCAGCAGGGTGCCGAGATGGTTTCTGAGACCCAGCAGGTGAAGTACGATGAGGATGCCATTCAGGTGGAAGGCGTTACCATGTACTACACGAATCCGGAAGAGAACTGGTGGCAGGGTAAGAACTATGAGTTGCTGTTCAACTTCCTCACCCCGTCGGTAGTGCCTCTGCGCTATACCTATTATATTTATAACCGTTCGTTCACCTTCTCAATCCGCTTCAACAATAATGATGCTTCAATCATTACCAAGGTGATCCTGGATGTGAAGACTGGTGACGGTGTGTGGAATCCGTTGGAGGCCGTCTACAACGCAAATAAGGGTTGTTGGATTGCCTATGGTGAATTCGGTAATATGTATGATGGTATTGTGCCGGTCAATGTACGTGTCAGATATTGGATTGGAGGTTATGAGTACGTAGTTATTTATCCTGGACCGAACTGTGATGTGCCTATCGACCCGTCAGGCTATGTCTACGAGGCTGTAAGCACGAACCGTGTACAGGGTGTCACCGCTACTATCTATTATAAGGAGACGGTGGAAGACCAGTATGGCGACCTGCATGAGAATATCGTGCTCTGGAATGCTGAGGAGTATGCCCAGGAGAACCCGCTGTTCACAGATGAGAATGGTATGTATCGCTGGGATGTGCCTCAGGGATTGTGGCAGGTGAAGTTCGAGAAGGAGGGTTATCAGACCGTCTACTCTGAATGGCTGCCAGTGCCTCCTCCACAGCTCGACGTGAACATTGCTATTACACAGCTGATGCAGCCTCAGGTGCTGAAGGCCAGTGCTTCGAAGGATGGCGTGGAGATTGAGTTCGACAAGTTCATGGATATCGAGACGCTGAATACTGAAAACATCGAGGTGACTTGCAACGGTGAAAAGGTTGAAGGTGAGATCGTACTCGTCAATGAAGAGGCTGTCGATGAGGATAGTGAGCAGACCTACGCTTCGAAGGTACGCTTCGCACTCCTTAATGACAAGGAACTGCTTCCTACCGACGAGGTGACCATCTCTGTCAAGAGCTTGGTGAAGAGCTATGCCGGTGTGACGATGCAGGATAACTTCTCTCAGGACTTCGAAGTCGTGAAGAAGGTTCGTAGCATCTCCACTTCTGACAATGAGGTGAACGTGGCATATGGTGGTCAGCGTACGCTGAAGGTAGCAGCTCTGCCTGCTGATGCCTCTAAGGGTAAGAAACTCACAGTGAAGTCGCTCTCTGCTGCTATTGCCAAGACGACTGTCAACGAAATGACACTCGATGAAAACGGTGAAGCTGAGATTGTGATTACTGGTGAGATGCCTGGTCAGACTGTCCTGACCTTCAAGGTTGAGGGTGTAGACGACGTAGAAGGCCGTCTGACAGTCAACGTGAAGGATGAGGCTCGTATGGTAACAGTTGCTCCGAAGGCCTCACGTGTCTCTGGTACAGAAGTCTATCGTGGCACTCAGATTCGTCTGAGCAGCGAGACAGAGAGCGCCGTTATTTACTACACACTCGATGGCTCAGAACCTACTGAAGAGTCTATCAAGTATGATGACGAGGCTCCTATCACGATTGCTAATGACATCACCATCAAGGCTGTTGCTAAGGGTCATGACCTGCTTGATAGTGAGGTGAAGACATTCACTTACACATTAAAGCGTACAACCGTAGGTTATCAGATGCCAGAGGGTTGGTCGTGGATCTCACACAATCTGGAAGAGCCCGTGGCTGCCAATACGTTCAAGGAGAATGCTGAGCGTATCATGAGCCAGACTCAGGAACTGATTAATGATCCTGTGGCTGGTCTGGTGGGTAACCTCACTGAACTGCTGCCTACCGAGGCTTATAAGGTGAAGGTTTCTGCTCAGACAGATAACTGCCTGCAGGGCTATGAGTTCAATGCTACGACAAGCACCGTGCCTGTAGAGATTGGTTGGAACTGGATTGGCTATCCCGTCAACCAGATCATGACGATTGCCGAGGTCTTTGAGTTCTTCGGTGCTGCAGAAGGCGACTATGTCGTTGGTCAGGACGGCTTCGCAGAGTATACTGATGGTGAGTGGAGGGGTACCCTCGAGGGCATGAAGCCTGGTCAGGGTTATCTCTACAAGTCATCGGTGAAGGGCGAACTGCTGTTCAATACCACGATTGTCTCTAATGCTGCAAGTCGTGTTGGCAAGTACAACTACCTGATGAACAGCCCATGGGCTCCTGCCAAGTACGCTTATCCTGATGTGATGCCTATGACGACTCATCTCTATGATGGTGGTGTGAAGGTGAATGCCGACGAGTATGTTGTTGGTGCATTTGTTGACACCGAATGTCGTGGTGTAGGTATCTGGAAGGATGACCGCTTGTTGATGAGCGTTTACGGACAGCCTGGTGATGATATCCGCTTTGTGGCTATGCAGACCTCTACGGGCAACTGCTATGACCTGACAGAGCAGATTGACTTCATGGCCGATAACATCGGTACGTGGGAGATGCCGTATTCACTGACTATCGGTGGTCAGGTTACTCGCATTGAGAAGATGTACGACAAACTGACTGTCACACCTGCCGTGGCTCGCGATTATATCATCGTTTCTGCTGGCGGTCATGACATCAGCAGCCTGACACTGACCAATATGAGTGGTAAGAATGTACTCTCGCTCTCTCATCTGGGTAAGAGTGCTACGATTACTACTGGTCAGCTGCCGGCAGGTGTCTATATCGCCACTGTGCAGGCTAATGGCAAGTCGTACTACAAGAAGATTTTGAAAGTTAACAAATAAACGATTCCTACCATGACAAAGTTCATTGAAAAAATACTGGTATGTCTGTTTATGGCACTGTGGGCTCCGGCCCTCAGTGCCCAGACGCACTTCACTTTTGATTACCGCCAGTACCAATACGATATGACAGTCTACTTTGTGTTGAAAAACAATAATCAGCTTGTCGAAAGTCCGGCTGATAAATACGAGGTGGCTGCCATCGTGAACGATGAGTGTCGTGGCGTGGGCGAGTTTGTAACTACTCAAGACGCCAGCGGGCAGCCATTGAAGTACGGTTATCTGCGTGTTTACAGCAATGTGAGAGAAGGAGAATTTGTCATCTTCAAATTGTATGACAAAGAGACGGGAAAAGTGGCAGAGGTGACTGACGAGAGCTTCGCTTTCGTTCCCGATGCCGTAATCGGCATGCCATCTACCCCTCGTGTCTTTAACGTTGACAAAGCTGTTATCTATTGTACTGTTGATGTAACTTCGGCTAACCCGGAAATGGGAACCGTGAAGGGTGGGGGAACCTGTGTTGAGGGTGTTCCTGTGACGCTGACCGCAAAACCTGTTGAGGGTCATGTGTTCGTCAAGTGGTCTGATGGATCAACTGACAACCCCTACGTCTATGTTCCTTCGGGTAATGCAGAATTGACAGCAACGTTTGCTATTGGAAAGTACACCATGACATTCGTGAAGGATAATGGTCAGGAGAATGAGGTGTTGGCAGACCTTGAGTATAACACACCTCTGTCTCCGCCGGCAAACTTCCGAAAGAAAGGTTTTACTTTCTTGGGATGGGAACCTGAGGTTCCGGCGACGGTGCCTGGACAGGATATGACCTTTACAGCACAGTGGGAGCGTAACCACTATAAGGTGACGTGGGTGATTGAAGGTGAGAGTACTGAGGTTGACTATGCCTATGAGGATGTTCTCAACATTCCGGCAGTTCCTGCGAAGACTGGTTACACCTTCGCCGGATGGTCACCTGAGGTGCCTGAGACGATGCCTGCTCAGGATGCTACTTATACAGCTCAGTATGCTATCAATCAGTATACGATGACGTTCGTGCTTGACAATGGTGAAGATAATATCGTCATCAAGCAGGACTATAACTCTGCACTGACGGCTCCTGCCGATCCGGAGAAGGAAGGCTTCACGTTTACTGGTTGGGATATGGACATTCCAGGAAATATCCCTGCTACAAACATGACGTTTACTGCTCAATGGGAGCGTAATAGCTATACTCTGACTTGGGTGGTCGACGGACAAAGCAAGAGCTCGACACTGCTGTATGACATGCCTATTGCCATGCCTACAGATCCGGAAAAGGAAGGTTATACCTTCAAGGGATGGACACCTGTTGTGCCAGAGAGAATGCCGGCAGAGGACGTAACCTATACGGCTATGTTTGCTGTCAATACCTATGCCATTGTATATATTATTGATGGTGTAGAACAACATCGTGACTCGCTGAACTATGGACAGGCTATCAATCTTTGGACATACAATCCAGACGAATTACATCTATTCAATGGTTGGAAGTGCGATTTGGAAGATGAGGTATACACTACCGTACCTGCCCATGATGTGTACTTCTGGGATGACTTGACAAATTTATACGTCATCACTGTGTCTTCGTCAGACGAAGAGAAAGGAGCTGTGATTGGCGGAGGTAAGTATCCTGAGGGCACGTCAGTTACACTGACAGCTAAGGCCAATGAAGGTTATGAGTTCGTAGGTTGGTCTGATGAGACATCTGTTAATCCTTATGTTTTCGCTGCAACCGCAAATGTGACTCTGACGGCGCAGTTTGCTCCCAAATCCTATGCGATGACTTTCGTGCTGGATAATGGCGAAGATGACGTGGTGATGATGGAGGCATATAAGTCAGCGTTTAAGACTCCTGCCGATGTCAAAAAGGAAGGCTTTGAATTCATAGGTTGGACTCCTGAGACACCTGAAACCGTTCCTGCCACTAATATGACGTTCACTGCCCAATGGGAGCGTAACAGTTATAAAGTGACATGGATTGTTGACGAGGTTAGCACGGAGTCTGTAATCCCGTTTGAGTCTTTCATCACCAAACCGGAAGACCCGGCGAAGGTGGGCTTTACGTTCACAGGATGGGATCCTGCCGTTCCTGAGAAGATGCCTGCTGCCGACCAGACGTTCACTGCCCAGTGGGAGCGTAACCATTACAATGTGACTTGGATTGTTGATGGCGAGAGCACAGTGGTTGACTATGCCTATGAAGATGTTATCAACGTGCTGGACGATCCCGAGAAGGAAGGCTTCACCTTTACAGGATGGAGTCCTGAGGTGCCAGAAAATGTTCCCGCTTCTGACCTGACATTTACTGCTCAGTGGCAGCGTAACAGCTACAAGCTGACATGGGTTGTCGATACGGTGAGCACGGAGTCTGTGGTGCCTTTCGAATCCTTCATCATTAAGCCTGCTGATCCTGAGAAGGAAGGATTCACATTCACAGGATGGGATCCTGCCGTTCCAGAGCAGATGCCTGCATCAGATCAGACATTCACCGCCCAGTGGTCTCGTAACCATTATAAGGTGACGTGGATTGTCGAGGGTGTGAGCACAGAGGTTGACTATGCCTATGAAGACAGCATCAATAAACCTGCTGATCCCGTAAAGGTTGGTTATACCTTCCTTGGCTGGTCACCCGAGGTGGCTGAGACTATGCCAGCAGAGGATCTGAGATATACTGCTCGCTTTGCCATTAACTCGTACACGATGACCTTCGTTTTCGATAATGGTGAGGAGAATCTTGTTATCACTCAGGAGTATATGACTCCGCTGACGGCTCCTGCCGATCCTACAAAGACTGGTAATACCTTCATGGGCTGGAGTCCTGAAGTGCCTGACAGCATCCCAGCATCTGACATGACATTCACTGCTCAGTGGCAACCGAATACCTATAAGGTTACATGGATTGTTGAAGGCCAGTCAACGGTTAAGGATGTTGTCTTTGGTACTCCTATTGAGAAACCGGCTGACCCAGTGAAGGAGGGTTATACCTTTACTGGATGGGATCCTGAGGTGCCTGATTCTATGCCTGCCAATGACCTGACGTTCACGGCTCAGTTCTCCATTAACCAGTATAAGATGACGTTCGTCTTCGATAATGGTCAGGAGAATGTGGTAAAGACACAGGACTATGGTACTGCTTTGACAGCTCCGGAAGATCCTACAAAGACCGGCTTCACGTTCAAGGGCTGGGATCCTGCCGTTCCTGCTACTGTTCCTGCATCTGATATGACGTTCACCGCTCAGTGGGAGCGTAATATCTATAAGGTGACATGGATTGTCGAAGGTCAGTCAACGGTCAAGGAAGTTGCTTACGGTTCTCCCATTGAGAAGCCTGCAGATCCGACGAAGGAAGGTTATACCTTTACTGGTTGGACACCTGAAGTGCCTGCAACGATGCCTGCTAATGACCTGACATTCACGGCTCAGTTCTCCATTAACCAGTACAAGATGACGTTCGTTCTTGGTAATGGTCAGGAGAATGTAGTGAAGACACAGAACTATGGTACTGCTCTGACAGCTCCTGCCAACCCAACTCGAACCGGCTTCACGTTCAAGGGCTGGGATCCCGCAGTTCCTGCTACTGTTCCTGCATCTGATATGACCTTTACTGCTCAGTGGGAGCGTAATGTCTATGCCGTTATCTACATGGTACATGGTAAGGAATGGCAGCGTGATAGCTTGGCATACGAGGCTCCTATCCAGTTGCGTACTTATAGTGAGGACGGCTGGACATTCAATGGCTGGGTAAGCGATGCTACCTATGTGACCATGCCTGCTCATGATGTGGTTTACACGGCAGACATCACGTCTGGCATTAACACCATCCTTGCCGGCAAGTCGGAAGTGGATGTTTACACACTTCAGGGGCGTCTTGTAGCTCGCAGACTGCCTGTGGCTCAGATTCGTAAGGCCCTGCCTCGCGGTGTCTATATTATAGAAGGTGCGAAGGTGGTCATTAAATGATGTAAGGATTCATGTAGACCATAAGGTCAGTCTACAGAATTGAGTGTTAAGACGGATGCAGAAGATTTTTCCTGCATCCGTCTTGTTTGTTTAAGGAAAAATGATTAACTTTGCCGAAAAATTATTCGAAAGATATAAAAAGCGTAGCAACTTGCGATAGAGGAATGGAAGATTTCATACATTTACACGTTCATACATATTATTCTATACTTGATGGTCAGTCGAAGATCAAGAATCTCGTAGATAAGGCCATCAAGGATGGCATGCGTGGCATGGCTATTACCGACCACGGCGATATGTTCGGCATCAAGGAGTTTCATGACATCGTGAATGGTGTCAACAAAGACCGTAAGAAAGAGGGACTGGAACCCTTTAAGCCGATCTTTGGCTGCGAGATGTATGTCTCGAGAAATGGTTCAAAGTTGTTGCGAAGAGGCAAGGAAGACCAGAGTGGCTATCACCTTATTGTGTTGGCCAAGAACTATCAGGGCTATAAGAACCTGATAAAGTTGGTGTCCAACTCTTGGGTTGATGGCTTCTATACTCGTCCCAGAACCGATCGTGAGGATTTGGAGAAGTACCACGAAGGTCTGATTGTATGTTCTGCCTGTATAGCAGGAGAGGTACCTAAGAAAATCCTTGATGGCAATATGGCTGGGGCTCGCGAGGCCATAGAATGGTATCACCGTGTTTTTGGTGATGATTATTATCTGGAACTGCAGCGCCATGAGGTGAAGGACCCGACAGTTCGTGCCAACCGTGAGACGTTCCCTTTGCAGCAGCAGGCCAACAGGGTACTCATAGAACTGGCACGTGAATATGGTATCAAGCTCGTTTGTACCAATGACGTTCACTTCGTGGATAAAGAGAATGCCGAGGCTCATGATCATTTGCTTTGTCTTTCAACGGGTAAGGATCTGGATGATCCTACTCGCATGCTCTACTCTAAGCAGGAGTGGTTTAAGACTCAGGCAGAGATGAATGAGATATTTAGTGATGTGCCTGAGGCTTTGTCGAACACGTTGGAGATTCTCGACAAGATAGAGATTTACAGTCTGGATCACGATCCCATCATGCCGTTCTTCCCCATTCCAGAGTCGTTTGGTACGGAAGAAGAGTGGCGGAAGAAGTTCACAGAGGATGACCTGTTTAAGGAGTTTACCAGTGATGAGAATGGTGAGAACCAATTATCGCCTGAGGAAGGGGAGAAGAAGATCAAGAAACTGGGTGGCTATGATAAGATATACCGTATCAAGTTTGAGGCAGACTATCTGGCAAAACTAGCCTATGAAGGTGCCTATCGCCGTTATGGAGAGCCATTGCCACAGGAAGTTGAGGACCGTATCCGATTTGAATTGCACATCATGAAAACGATGGGCTTCCCAGGTTACTTCCTCATCGTGCAGGACTTTATTAACTCGGCCCGCGATGAACTCGATGTCATGGTAGGACCAGGTCGTGGTTCAGCAGCGGGTAGTGTAGTGGCTTATTGTCTGGGTATCACGAAGATTGACCCGCTGAAGTATGATTTGCTGTTCGAGCGTTTCCTGAATCCCGACCGTATTTCTCTGCCCGATATTGATACTGACTTCGATGATGATGGACGTGGTAAGGTGCTGAAATGGGTGGAAGATAAATATGGTCATGAAAATTGTGCCCATATTATTACTTATGCTTCGATGGCCACAAAGAACTCCATTAAGGATGTGGCCCGTGTGGAGAAGGTGCCATTGGCTATCAGTAATGCTTTATGTAAAGCTATTCCAGACCGTCTGCCGGATGTTGACGGCAAGACGCCTAAGATGAACCTGACCAATGCCATTAAAGCGGTGCCGGAGTTGCGCGAGGCTGAAGCTTCTGCCGATCCTGCCTTGGCTAATACCATCAAGTATGCCAAGATGCTTGAAGGTACCGTTCGTGGCACTGGTATCCATGCTTGTGGCTTTATCATCTGTCGTGATCCTATCAGTGACTGGGTTCCTGTGTCAACTGCCGATGACCCTGACTTCAAGGATACAAAGACCAACTGTACTCAGTATGACGGACATGTCATTGAGTCAACGGGTCTTATCAAGATGGACTTCTTGGGACTGAAGACGCTCTCGGAGTTGAAGGAGGCCTGTGCTAATATCAAACAGACGTTGGGTATTGAAGTGGATTTGGATACCATTCCTATTGATGATCCTAAGACATATGAGCTGTATCAACAGGGACGTACCGTTGGTACCTTCCAGTTTGAGTCTGCAGGAATGCAGAAATATCTGCGAGAGCTGAAGCCTACTGTCTTTGAGGATCTTATCGCCATGAATGCCCTCTATCGTCCAGGCCCTATGAGCTATATTCCGCAGTTCATCCGCCGTAAGCATGGTGAGGAACCCATCACCTATGATATTCCCATCATGGAGAAATATTTGAAGGATACTTATGGCATTACGGTCTATCAGGAGCAGGTAATGTTGCTGTCGCGCCTGTTGGCTGACTTTACTCGAGGTGAGAGCGATGCCTTGCGTAAGGCCATGGGTAAGAAGAAAAAGGATATCGTTGACGCAATGAAGCCCAAATTCATTGAGGGTGGTAAGAAGAATGGACACGACCCGAAAGTGCTCGACAAGATATGGAGCGACTGGGAGGCCTTTGCTTCTTATGCATTCAATAAGTCGCACGCAGCCTGCTATTCGTGGGTGGCTTACCAGACGGCTTATATGAAGGCAAATTATCCTGCTGAGTTCATGGCTGCCATTATGAGTCGCCGACGTGATCAGATTACTGAAATTACCAAACTGATGGACGAATGCAAGGCGATGGGCATTGCTACGCTGGGTCCTGATGTGAATGAATCGTACCAAAAGTTCGGTGTGAACAAAAAAGGTGAGATACGTTTTGGCTTGGCAGCAATCAAAGGATTGGGCGATAGTGCTGCCCAGGCAATTATTGATGAGCGTGAGAAGAACGGCCCCTATAAGGATATTTACGACTTTGCACAGCGCGTGCCGTTTTCCAGCGTCAACCGCAAGGCTTATGAATCCCTAGCACTTAGCGGTGGCTTCGATGGCTTCGGCATCCGCCGTGAGGCTTTCTTTGCCGAGAACAATAAAGGAGAGGCATTCCTCGATACGTTGGTACGCTATGGTCAGACTTATCAGTTGGAAAAACAGCAGGCAGTCAACTCGTTATTCGGTGGATTTGACGATGTGGAGATTGCTACACCGCCAGTACCTAAGACTGATGAACGCTGGAGTGATATAGAACGCCTGAACAAGGAACGTGACCTGGTGGGTATTTATCTGTCAGCTCATCCGCTTGATGAGTTTCGTATCATCCTCGACAATCTCTGTAATGCCCGCTGTGATGAATTAGCTGATAGAGGTGCTGCCTTAAAGGACCGTGAAGATATCACGCTGGGTGGTATCGTTACTGCTGTTCAAACAAAAACAGGCCGAGACAATAAACCGTGGGGATTGGTAACCCTTGAGGACTTTAACGGGTCGGGTGAACTCGCCATCTTTGGTGATGACTGGTTCAACCTCAATGGAAAGTTCTTTGTTGGAGCTGCTGTTTATATCACCGGTAAGATGAAATCACGTTTCTATAATTCTGATCAGAAAGAACTGAAGGTTGTTAATGTGGAATTGTTGCAGTCGGTTAAGGAGAAAGCGATAGACCACATCACCATAACGGTAATTACAGATCAGATTGATGACAAGGTGGTCGAAGAGCTGGATGAGATTATTGCAGAGCATCCTGGCAAGACACAATTGTTCTTCCAGTTGCACGATTCTTTGGGTAAGCATCATGTGCTGTTGCATTCAAAAACTAAAATGGTTGACGTGAAGCATCAGCTTATTGACTTTATTGATTCGAAACCCGCACTGGACTATAAGATTAATTAGCCGCTCATCTTGGCATGGCATTTGCTGTTAGTATATTGAGAGAATCATTTATGTATCATTTAAATTAATAGAGTTATGGAAGTACAGATCACAAACGAGAACTTTGAGGCCCTGAAAAATGGAAAACTGCCTTTGGTGTTGGATTTCTGGGCTACATGGTGTGGTCCTTGCCGCATGGTGTCACCCATCCTGTCGGAATTGGCTGAAAAATACGATGGAAAGATCGTCGTAGGAAAGTGTGATGTAGAGGAGAATGAGGAACTGGCTGCCGAGTTTGGTATTCGTAATATTCCTACTATCCTGTTCTTTAAAGACGGTGCCCAGGTTGACAAACTGGTCGGTGCTCAGTCGAAGGCAAAATTTGAAGAGAAAATAGAAGCACTAATCTAAAGATGGCAAGTATTGACGAGGAGTTGCTCCAGGACATGGAGGAAACCCGCCGCGAGATAGCCTTTATCCGTGAGCAGTTGCCTACAGACCTGAAGGAACTGTATAGTGACGCCCAGCTGGAATGGATTATTGACAATATTGCCACCTATTTCTATGAGAGTGGCATTTTGGAGTCTAATGATGACGAGGTGGATGTTGATATTGATGAGGTGTCAGACTATCTGTGTCATCAAGCTGTGGCCGAAGGTATGCCGAAATTACAAGCTGATGAGGTACGCTTCGTTGTAGAGGCTGACCTTGATTTTCAGGAGGCGAATCTCTGACTTTTTATTAGAAGGAGAGGGGAGACTTCATTTTGATGTCTCCCCTCTCTTGTCTTATACATGCCGTTCTGAGTTGGGTGGCAGGATATAATGCCTGATGTAAGCCCTGTGGCCATAGACAGCAATCACTATGAAGCAGATGAAGGGGATGATAAACGACAGGTTGGTCGAAGAGACACCGAATAACGTGATGCCTGAGTCGATAATCAGAGCCTGAAGGGGCGGGAATACCGAACCGCCCAGGATGGCCATGATGAGGCCTGCACCAGCAAACTTGACATTTTCGCCTACACTGCGCAGAGCGATTCCGTAGATGGTCGGGAACATTAACGACATACAGGCTGATATGCCCACCAGACAATAGATGCCATTGCGGTCGGTAAACAGGATGACACCTGATACCAAAGCAATAGCAACGATGGCAAGGAGTGATAGTAAACGCCCAGCAGGGATGTATTTCAGGAACCATGTGCAGATAAACCTGCTCACGGTGAAGAAAACCATGGCAATGATATTATATTTCTGCGAGAGGATCTCTGCACTTTTCTCGTCCATTCCTTCTTCCATGAAGACTCGTGTTCCATATTGTATAATAAAGGTCCAACATGTCACCTGGGCGCCTACATAGAAAAACTGGGCAATGACACCCTCACGGTAGTTCTCTATTCTCAACAGTTCCCTAAAGGCAGAGGCGATGCTCTTGTTGACTTTGGTATCACCGGCCTTCGGCATCTTATGGATCCTGATAAGTACTAATAGTATCAAACAGGCGGCACCAAGGCCTAAATAGGGACCAATCAGTACACTGAGGTCGTTGTCTTTCAGATTGTCAAACTGCATGTCCGACAAGCTCATACGCTGCTCTGTAGTCATCGGACTCATCTTGGCTTGTACAAACTGCATAGCGATGTACATACCCATCAATGCCCCGATAGGATTGAAAGCCTGCGCCAAGTTTAGTCGCTGAGTGGCAGTTTCCTCGCTGCCCATACAGTAGATATATGGATTACATGATGTCTCCAGAAACGACAAACCGCAGGTTAAGATAAAGTAGGCCAGCAGGAACGGATAGTACATGCCTGTCATCTTGGCAGGGAAAAACATGAATGAGCCTATGGCAAAGAGCGATAGTCCTACCAGAACGCCTGCTTTGAACGAATAACGCTGGATGAACATGGCGGCAGGAAAGGCCATAGCAAAATAACCTAAGTAAAAGGCAACTTGTACCAAGGCTCCCTCGGTAACACTCATGCGGAAAATCTTAGAGAAAGCCTTAACTATAGGGCCAGTCATGTCGTTGGCAAATCCCCAAAGGGCAAAGCATGATGTTATAAGAATAAATGGTACCAGAAAATTGATACCGTCTTTGGTCAGTATGCTCGGTTTCATTTCTTAGGTTGCTGTTTGGTTTGCTGTTAATTGTCGGCAAAATTACAATATTTTTTTCATAACAGAGGCTTTTCTTATTGTTTTTTTGTATTTTTGCAGGCAAATAGCGAAAGGAAATGAAAAAACTATTGTCCCTGCCACCTAATCTGGTTAGGAAAGATGATGATGGCACAACTGTATTTCATCATATCACGGGGCTGCCTGCCGATGAGTTCTTTTGTACTTGTGACCCTGAAGGACATCGGATAGGTAGTGGCGGAGGAACGGCATGGCTGTTACAGCAGGCTTGCAAAGCTGAGCATGGTACCTCATTCGATAAATGGCTGGCCAGTGATAAGCGTATCTTGCTGCATGCTGGTGGGCAGAGCAGACGTCTGCCGTCATATGCGCCATCGGGTAAAATCCTGACACCGATACCGGTATTCCGTTGGGAGCGCGGACAACGACTGTCTCAGGATCTTTTGTCACTGCAGTTGCCGCTTTATGAGCAGATAATGGAAAAGGCTCCCGATGATGTTCATACAATGGTGGTAAGCGGTGATGTGCTGGTTCGTACTGGTCTACCTGTTGGTCCTGTGCCGCAGGCCGATGTTATCTGCTATGGCCTGTGGCTCGATGCCAGCGTGGCTAAGAATCATGGCGTCTTCGTTTCTGATCGTCGCACACCACAGGTGCTGAAGCAGATGCTGCAGAAGCCTAGTGTGGAAGAATTGCAGGCCTTGCAACAACAGCACTTTTATCTCACCGATATTGGTGTGTGGCTGCTTAGCGACAGAGCCGTTCGTTTGCTGATGAACCGTTGCTGCACCTCCAACCTCCAACCTCCAACCTCCGACCTCAAATATTACGATCTCTATTCGGATTTCGGAAGGTCACTCGGTACGGATCCACTGATTGATGATTCGGAACTGCGGAATCTGACGGTGGCAGTAGTGCCCTTGCCAGGTGGGGAGTTCTATCATTTTGGTACGTCGCGAGAGATGATTTCGTCAACGATGAAACTACAGAATGTGGTGTCCGACCAACGACTTATCATGCACAACGACCGCAAGCCACATCCTTCAATCTTTGTACAGAACGCACAGATGGAGTTGGCGTTTACTGCAGAGAATACTAATATATGGATAGAAAACAGCTATATTGCAAAAGGTTGGCAGTTGACGTCTGATCATATCGTGACGGGAATACCCAAGAATGAATGGAAAGTCTCTCTGAAACCAGGTCAGTGTCTTGACATTGTACCGGTTGATTCGGATAAATATGTGGTGCGCTGCTATCATATTGACGACCGCTTTGATGGTGCAGAACAACAACGAAAACAATTCCCGGTATTGAAATACGAGGAGATAGAGGCCTACCTCAATGGTACAAGGAGTTTCGGTAGCGCGGAAGCAAATGTTAGTGCTGAGGAGATATCGTCGGAGGCAAACCTCCAAAGACTTTTCGAACAAAGATCCGTCTTCCGCAGCCATGTGTGGCCGGCGTTGGCACGTAACTGGCAGCATAGTGTCTTTTATCAGTTGGATCTTGATGATGCTGCCCGTGAGTTTGAGGCGAACCATATTCCAATGCCAGAACCGCTTCCAGAGGAGGCTCCACTGATGACCCGCATCCACGATGCAATGTTCCGTGGTAACCGAGAACTGGCTTTTGGTTTGCTACGTGAGGGGCTTACCGGTCAGGTGTTGGCACAGCCACAGCAGCCCCGTCTCTCTGTTTACCGTGACCAGATAGTCTGGGGACGTAGCCCTGTTCGCATAGATATTGCAGGTGGTTGGACGGACACACCTCCTTACTGTCTGTTGGAAGGTGGTAACGTAGTCAATCTGGCCATCGAATTGAATGGTCAGCCGCCCTTGCAGGTGTATGTCAAACCGGCTAATGAGCCCAAGATTATATTAAGAAGTATCGATTTAGGAGCTTCCGAGGTGGTTGAAACCTACGAAGAGCTGCAACAATATAATAAGGTGGGATCCCCCTTCTCCATTCCTAAGGCGGCTCTGGCTTTGGCTGGCTTTGCACCAGCTTTCTCTGTGGAGCGTTTCCCGTCATTGAAGGCACAACTGGAGACTTTCGGCTGTGGCATCGAGTTGACGCTGTTGTCGGCTGTTCCTGCTGGCAGTGGCTTAGGCACCAGTTCTATTCTGGCTGCTACGGTCTTGGGTGCTGTTAGCGATTTCTGTGCATTGGCATGGGATAAGAACGAGATAGGTCGCCGTACGTTGGTGTTGGAACAGTTGCTTACCACAGGTGGCGGCTGGCAGGACCAGTTCGGTGGCGTCTTGGGTGGTGTCAAGTTGCTGCAAACACAGAGTGGATTCATACAAGATCCCTTGGTGCGTTGGTTGCCTGCCGATATCTATAATTCTCCGGAATATCGTCAGTGTCATTTGCTATACTATACAGGAATCACTCGTACTGCCAAACAGATTCTTGCTGAGATAGTACGCCGTATGTTCCTGAATAATCGGGATGAACTCGCTCTGTTGCGCCAGATGAAAGACCATGCCATGAATATGTACGAAGCCTTGCAGCGACAGGATTTCCAGCAGATGGGACAACTGGTACGGTTGACATGGGAGCAGAACCAGTTGTTGGATAGTGGTACTAATCCTGAAGCAGTGCGTCGACAGACGGCATTGATTGATGACCTCTGTCTGGGCTATAAGCTGCCTGGAGCTGGGGGAGGTGGTTATCTTTATATGGTAGCTAAAGATCCGGAGGCTGCTGCTCGTATCAAGAAGATTCTCTTAGAAAACAGATTGAACGCTAACGCGCGTTTCGTCGATATGTCGTTGTCGCAAAACGGGTTGCAAATCAGTAGGAGTTAAGGCTATGATGGAGTTTCGTACCATAGTGGATGTCCCCAAACCAGACTTTCAGATAGAGCCATTGGAGCCTATCATGTTCGTTGGCTCTTGTTTTGCCGATAAGATTGGTCGACGCTTTGAGGAGGAACGTTTTCCCGTTACGGTCAATCCTTTTGGCGTGATGTACAATCCTGCTTCTGTCCTTCACACCATTCTGCGATGTGATGCTGCTCCACGTATTGCGTTCCTTACACTAGGCACCAATCATATCTATCGTCTTAAAGAGACTGGTGAAATAGTAGACAACTGTCAGAAGTGTCCTCAGAACCTCTTTCAAGAAGAGGAACTCTCCATCGATCAATGTGTTGACTATCTGTCTCAGGCGGCTGACGAGTTGCGTCAACGCAACCCTGAGGTTCGTATTGTGCTGACGGTCAGCCCTATTCGTTATGCCAAGTATGGGTATCATGGTAGTCAGCTGTCTAAGGCCACGTTGATATTGGCGGCCCATCGGCTGACAACAGAAAAGACATTCGTGTCTTATTTCCCTGCTTATGAAATTGTGCTTGATGAGTTGCGCGACTATCGTTTCTATCAGCCTGATATGCTTCACCCCTCGGATCAGGCAGTGGAGTATATATGGCAGCAACTTGTTGAGGCTTACTTTAGTCCGCGCGCCAAGCAGTTCCTGCAAGAGTGGAAACCTATCAAGGAGGCCTTAGGTCACCGTCCTTTTAATCCTGAGAGTGATACTTACCGTCAATTCCTTGAAAAGACCCGGCAAGATGAAAAGGAACTGCTTGCCCGCTATCAATAAGAACACTTTTTCTTTCCCTATATATATAAATAAGGTGTAAGCCGTTTGTTGCTTTGACTTACATCAAGAGCGGTAAAAAATTGTGTGCGATAACGAAATTTTTCCGTGAAAAGTTTTGGTGGTTCGGAAAAAAGTCGTACCTTTGCATCCGCTTTCGGGAAATAACCTCCCAGAG
>Ga0310690_10002180_pt1 | contig 32589 bp, 59 predicted proteins | sample AusTroGonzalo_MG_2_FD_207661 | JGI IMG/M metagenome (GOLD analysis project Ga0310690, IMG submission 207661) | Bovine rumen microbial communities from tropical cattle in Woodstock, Queensland, Australia - Gonzalo_04 (v2) (version 2) | ecosystem: Host-associated > Mammals > Digestive system >...
AAACTCGGAATACCGCGTTTTAGATTTCACGATTTAAGGCATTTTTTTGCTTCTTATGCCCACGATCAAGGAATGTCTGACGCAGATATAATGGCTAGTGGTGGTTGGAAATCAGATTATGTTATGAAAAGAGTATATCGTCATGCCATGAATACACATGAGGCTCAAAAAGCCTTATTTAACAAACTGATACAGTAGGGGTCACAGGTTACCAAAAATTGTTCCCCTACCCTTGACCACAAGTTTGACCACTTTTTTTACAAGACAACTCGGTAAATATGATAAATGCGTTGTTTTTGGGATGTCAAATAAATGGCCAAAATACAAGCAAAAACCCCTCGAAACCATTGATTTCAAGGGGTTTTCTAGGCATCGGGGTGACAGGATTCGAACCTGTTTCACTAACCCTAAACATGGCTAAATTACTGATGTTTCAGAAATTCTTGACCATTTTTTGACCACTCAAGATTCCTTGTACATATTCTGTAGCATCTTCACTTCAAGCGATTTTTCAATCTGTTCCTTGTGAAGATAGTCATAGACTGCCATCATGTCAGCAGGTGGCTCACCGTTTGTTTCGCGCCATTTCTTAATGATAATGGTAACTTCATTGTGAAGCATACCCATGTGTTCCATTTCCTGTGTGGAAATATTGTATAAAGTGCGCGATAATTCGGGGTATTCGTCTTTATACTCAATAGCCATCTTAACATATTCTTTGGCATCGCACAATTCATCTTTGATCTTGTCTGACAATACTTTAATCAGTTTCATAACTCACCTCATTATGCACCTGCCGCCGCCGGAGCGTTGGCGATCCATTTTCCCATGACATTGAGCAGGTAAGCGGACTGTTCCGCATTGACTGCCTTGTTCTGTGCATCCTGTAAAGCCAACTGCGTATCCTGTAAGCGGTTCTCGAGGAGCATCGTTTTGATACTGCAACAACAGTTCTCCATCTTATAGCCAAGATCAGCAATATTCTGATTTACAGAATTGAATCCGGTTGCAAGGCTCTGTGCCACGGAGTTATAGCCGTTGATGGCGGTCAGTAAGTTTGTGTTGTTCTGATTTGTGATTGCCATTGTCTGTGCATCGATCAGTCTAGCGGTTTCAAAATTGTTGTTTGCGCTTGACAGTAAGATGCTTTGAGCGTTCTGATTAGCAACTGCCGCATTTACGCTATTCTGCACTTCTGCCGTTGTAGCAAATCCTGCCATAGCCGCATTTCCACCGCCAAAACCGAAGCCACCGCCGCCAAACAGAACGGCAATGATCAAAAAGGCAAAGATCCATTCTCCACCAAAACCTGTAGAATCTCCCATAGTGTTTACTCCTTTCTTTAGAATGTTTTATTTGAATTTGCAAATCCCTTGATCTGTTCAGCCAACTCATTCATGTTGACATTATTCTTGTCACATAGTGCCTTTGCGGTTTCCTCAAGATTATCAAGGTTTAAACCCTGTAATTGAGGGTTTGAGTTTGCAAGATTTTTAAGGAATGATCTAGGGTTTTCACCTCGCATCATTGCGCCCATTGCTTGCATCATCATATTGTTTTGACCGTTCCCGAGCATCATTAGAGGGTTCATGCTTTGCTCCTTTCATATTCTTTTTGAATGATTCAAACTCTGCCTTTGTAACGTACTCAACAGGCTTTTCTTCTTCTACTTCCGTGAAATCGTATGCTTTTAACGTTGCCATCCCGCTTGCATCCGTCTGTTTAACGTAGAACCGTGGCATATTGGAATCCATAAGGATCACGCTTGAATTAGCGGTTGATAACGGATAGCCCTCTGCGCTCTGTCTGCCATTTACATACTGAATGTTCTGTGTGGGTTGTGATAAAAACGATTGGTACTGATAAATTGGATACATAGTCATCCCCCTTGTTTGTAATCTGTGTAAAAGAAATCACCGGAATTTATGAGATCAAAAACGGAGAGGACTACACGAAGAACGTGAGTAAGCGGTATGTCTTTGAGCGTTTCATCCTCAATCAACTTGTCGCATAACTTTTTTACGTCCATAGCGTGTTATCCTCTCCTACGCCTTAATTTTAGGCATAAAAAAAGACGCTCACCATGCACAAAAAGTGTACGGTAAGCGTATCAAATGTGTACTTCATAAAACCCTTGCTATTTTGTTGTTTACTTTTCGGCTGATCCTCTTAACATTTTCAACGGACATATTAAGAAGTTCTGCTATGTTTTCTAATGTCATGCCTTTGCTACGCATAGAAAACACGTCTTTTTCGCTATTTACAAAATTACAGGCACTTTGCAGGTAATCGAGTTCAAATTGCGTAAAATCAGATATTATCATAAATACTCACCTCGTATAGATAGTATCAATGATAAGGTCAAAATGGAATTTCCTAAAACTGCAATCTGTATTGTCAAATCAGAATTGCTACCGTTTCAGTTTTGGCATAAAAAAATAGGGTGGTCAAGGGATCAACCCTCAACCACCCAAAAACGGGGAGCAAATTTATAAATTACGGTGTAGCAACAAGGAAAATCTTGATGTTTCTAGGATCAACAATCGTGATCTTTTCAACCGTCCTTTCCGTAATATCACTCTCAATGGATTCGTAACCGCCCGCCTTAAAGGTGATCAGTTCATTCTCTCCATCAACAAGCGTGATGCATTGCTCTGTATTTTCGCTTAAAGCAACAAGTAAATCAGATAATGTCATGTCCTATCTCCTCTCTTAATATCTTATATCAAGGTCTACGTCACCTTTGATACCGTTTACTCTTCCCTTTGATGTGTACTGCCACATCACCTCGCCAACGTTTGGCTTATATTTGTTATCAAGCAATCCGTTGTTTTTACCATACCTAGCAATCCAAAACTTATATTTCTTCTTGAACGAAGCATCAATATAGTTCTTATACCAATTCAGATTGCAATAGATCCCAACGTCATATCCGCTTGCAACGCAATAGTCCATAAAGGCGTTTATAACACCTGTAACGCCCGCTTTTCCTATCTTCTTGATCTGTGTGGAATCTTCCATGTCAAGCCAAATAGTACAAAGCCTACCGTTTAATAGTTTTACAACGCCTTGCGCTTCAAGAAAACTCTGTGCAGGTGTCATTGCATAACTGTATTTGTACACAGATACAGGCAAATTATGCGCTTCTGCTTGCCTGTAATACTCTTCAAACTTTGCGTCCGGTTGACCATTCTTTAATGTGGATCTCAAGATCACAAAATCGTAACCGTCTGCCTTAACTTTTGCAAAATCAACGTTCCCTTGATTTGCAGATATATCGATACCTTTTAAAGCAGGTTTGGCAGAAACGGTTTCAACCGTAGCGGGCGCAGACGCTTTGTCATACGGCGGAACACCATATCCCCTAATATACTTGCCATTCACAGGAATAGTGCGTTTTCCAACACCTTTGCTGATATTGCCCTCTATGGCAGTTATGATCCCGTTTTCAACTTTTTCAACGTATCCAACATGATCTGACGTTCCAACATTATCTCCAACGCCCGAATCTTGCCAATCATAGAAGATAATGTCACCCGTCTGCGGTACATAGGCATCGTTCTCTTGCCAGATACCCATGTTTTTGAGCAGAGTAATCATCCTGTTACAAGAACATTCAGTAGGGATAATATCGGTATATCCGCACTCAATAGCCGCCGCACTAACCGTTGTAGCGCACCAAGCATCCGTATATTTAACTTTATAGCCCTGTGCAAGCGGTTTGTGATTGTTGTAGGTATCAACAATATGCTTATGAGTAGTATCACCCTGTTTGCAACCAAGCCACGAGTTCATTTTGTCAATAATAACTTGTGGGTTGTACATAAAAATCATTCCTTTACTTCATACCGTAAGCACGTTTCTTAATATGCTCACCAAGTTCTTCAATAGCAGACGTAACTTTGCCATTGCAGTTTAATTGATGCAGTCCATCAAGAACCGCCCCCATGCAGTCAGTAAGCATATACTGTTCCGCATAAATCTGTTGCAGTTTTGCTTCTGTGTCTGCATGGTTATCGTTAATCTTTTTCTCAAGTTCATCAAGGCGAGCATCGTACATTTTGCCAAACTCGGCTCTTTCCATGCTGATACGGTCAGCCATTTCATCCCACTTCTGCTCGCGGTCATGCCTAGTAGTCACTGCTTTAATAATCTCCATTATAATTTTGTAGAATCCCCAGCATCCAACGATAATCGCGCCAAAGCGTACCAATTCGTTGAGTGTAATTGCTTCGTTCATTCTGCCCCGTCCTCGTTCTTTTTAGACTTATACTGAATTGCGGAAACCCCAAGCAATGCGCCCAAAAGGACTGCAACTGCCGTGATGGTCTGTGAAATCATAATACCCAAATCAGCCCAACCCCAAATTTTTGAGATACAGAGTACAAAAGCCGATAAAGCGGGCAATGCTACAATAGCAATCCACTTTAAAACGTCATACCATTTGTCATTCAGAATCATCTTCCTCATCCTCACTTTCATACCATTTTTCGTAAATCACCGCCTGCACCACAAAAAGCAAAGCGGTAATGATAGCCATAATGATTAAGAATAGTATTAGTGTCATAGTGTGTACCTTTTATGTTGTGATTTAATGATACAATTCCACTGTAAAATTTGCATGACCCGAAGTGTTTTTATCGACCGCCAATTCGACGCGAGTTTGTGCAGATTCAACAGAATATTCTGTATTTAAAGAAACCTCAATTTGTGTTTGGTCAACTATTAAATATATTTTATTTATAATTTTGCGAACTAATTGGTTTTATTGTTTTAAAAACACCTGCTGGAAATTGAGCGGTTGCCGAAGCATATGTATTGCCACTAACACCAACATCAACTAAAACAGTTAACGGATTTGGAAATGTATCGCCTAACTCCCCAAAGTTTAATTCTGCTTTTGCCATTTGTTTCTCCTTTAATCCAATCCAATTACTTGTGCAATAACGTGTTTAGCGCCACTAGAATTCGCGCAAACTTCTACGTCATCACCTGCTGAAACGGGAACAGTAGCATAACTTGAGGCGTAAGACGCTACATCCGTAAAGTTTCCAGACGTTCCTTGCGTGTTGTTGCGCCACTTTACACCATTATAGTTATCTACGCAGACAATAAACATAAGCCCGTCTTTTTTAATCGCAGACTGATTATTTGTATCGAGAAGTTTTGTCCAAGTAGTTGTGCCTGCCGAAAGTGTAGTGGTTATAGCGTTAGTTTGCTCACTAACTGTTCCCCCACCACTACCGCTCAACTCCCCAAAGTTTAATTCTGCTTTTGCCATGTTGTTTCTCCTATTTATTACGCATTTTGTATGCTCGGAATACTTGCCGGATATGAAACTCCGACTAACGGAATAACTGTTCTTATTCTGTATTGCGAACCTATGTTGCCCGTGATATTCAAACTTCTCTTTGTTATTGAAAAAGTTAGTCCGCTTGACGATGGAAAATACTCCCATTGAAAATTATTGCCGACATGAACTAATCTCCAACAATGCGAATTGTCACTTGTATCAAACAGAAAAGATTGAACATAATCTCCCGATGCACTTTGAACAAAAACCACATCTGCATCATAATTCCATTCAAAATTGCCCGTGTTTAAATCAGTGCCAAACCAAAAAGCGTTATTTGCCCCGCCACCACCGCTATAAATACATTCTGTTGTTGCCATGATTTTCTCCTTTACTCAAAATACGGATAGACTGCGACACCACCGTATGAACTACGTTCAACAGTTTTCAATTCTTTCGGCAATTCTGACGCTTGTACATCAACAATGGTTGCAGTAGGCGTACTGAACGCATCAAGAACCAAATACTTCATAGCCTTTTTTGCATAAATCTTTGCCGTATTTGAGTCCGTTTGTGTTACGTCTAGGTATTCTCCCGTAGCAGACGCCGCTGTAACAGAAAGTGTACCGTTGTCATCTTTCAAAAGATATGCAGACCAATATGCTTGACTTCCTTGACTTGCAAATCCTAACGCCACTTCGGGTGGGTTTGTTTTCCCACCGCCTGCGCCACCACGAACCATAGGAAATACTGCCATGCTATCACCCCTTTGCTGGTTTGCTGATGAATTCAATGCAACCATCAACAACGTCAAGATTACCGTCCACAAGTTTTACCACGCCGTTGACCGCGCCCGTGTCATTCCATAAAAGGGAAAGCCAGTTGTGGTAGTTGTACTTCATGCTTGCAAGGTCAGAACCCTCATACTTAACCGTGAAAGCCCCGTTGATAAACTGAATTACTGCGTAATTTTCCATGTTTTCTCTCCTCTCTTATTCAACAATGATTGTGATTTCTTTTGTTCCATCCAAACGCTCAAACCGAACGTATACCCTATCTTCAATGCGCTCCACCGTATACTCTCCGTCCATGTGAACAGTCAGCACCCCGTTAGGCACACCATAAAAGACTTTTTCGACTTCACCATAGTATGCCGTTTTGCTCTGCTCATACGGTGTGATTGCCGTAATTCGGTTGTTGAGATTGCTTAACGCCTTTGCAATCGGATTGACGGGTACTCCGCTAATATAACCGCTTGCAGGTACACGTTCTTCTTCAACGTTTGTATATTCGTTTACTGTTCCATACTGCTGATACAGGAAAGTGTAATCAGACTTGTCAATCTCAACGCTTTCATCATCTGAATAAAGTGTAAAACCATTTGTCGCAACAGGAGCGGTTTCCGAAATAATGCGGATCAAAGTGTTGCCCATCTGCGTTTTACTGTATTCCGCTTTGCATGGATATTTCTTTTTTCCAATCTTGATTATCATGTGCGCTCCTTTCCTACGGTAATGGTGTTACTACTTTGTATTTTGTGCGAAGTTTTGTAAGTTTAACACCTACATAAGCGTGAGTGTTTTGGATCTCGCCGTTAAACTTAAAGGCAATCGCCCCGCCGTGTGTATTACTTACCGTAACGTCATCATCAATCCTCATGGAGTACAAACTTACAACTTCACCCTCTCCGGCATCAAAAATAGGCTCAATGTGAATGTCATACCGCCTGTTGTTATTTCCATCTTCAAGAATCTGATAAAGAGATTCATCCCAAAGCCATCCCGACCTTGTACCACTTTCCCAATCTGTATCTACCCAAGTTCCAAGACCATCATCGCCTTGATCTACTTCTGCAACGAGTTGAATACAATCGGTATTCGCCCAAACGCCAACGCCATATAATGAAGCGACATCATCATTTGCGCCGCCCTCTAACAAGCCCGTATTTACTGCGCTTACCACATCATCTTCGTCTACGCTTGCATTAGGAGTAGGCAACATCGTATGACCGCCCTGTGGCATTGCAACATTTTGCAGTTTCATCGAACCGCCAACGTTTTTATACTGCACAATCTGATCTGCCTGTGGATTGTCAATGTCTGTATCAGACAACCCCGCAAAGGTAGAAGAACCACCACCGCTAGGAGCATAGACATCGGTTGGTGTACTATTGATAGTGATTTCTGCTATCTTTGTAGCACCTGTTGATGTCTGAATCTGATTCCAAGAAACGCTATCACCACTACTACCACCTGTGATCTGCAATTCTCCACCTGCGGTTACGGTAAAATCGCTACTGCTTACGGTGCTAAATGGTTTGTTGTTTACGGATGACCACTCAACCGAACCACTCACGTTACCATCTGCGGCTAATAGCGTCCAATTCGCGCCCTCTGTTGGCGTAACGCCCTGTGTGCCATCAACCTTGCAGACCCAAGCCTTGCCGTTATCGCGTACCCAATCGAGTTTGTTGTAGATTGCGCTACCGCTATAATCCCCTTTGGGTATCAGCAATACTCTACCTATTGTTGCCATAAGGTTTCTCCCTCTCTTTCTCTATTTATGCGTGTACTACATTCCACATAAGATTTCCGCTAGTTCCGTCAATGTAGAACAGTAATTGCGAACCTGTATACTCAAGATTTCCTGTGGTAAAGTTAATGGTTACTTCCGGCGTAACGAGATCCACCGCTTCGTCAACATAGCCCCAATAACGCTCTGCATTATCAGCCGCCGTTTCAGCATCAGTTTCGCTATCTGCCGCCGCTTCTGCCGATGCAACCGCTTCATCCCTTGCGTTAATACAGTCTGTTCTTATGTCAGTCAGATCATTCCATGTGGCAAGTCTTACAACGTTGTTTGGTGCAATAGCCATACCAACGTAATAATCTCCATCGTATTTGTCCAGAGTAACGAACGGTTCACCCTGTACCAACTTACTCGTATCAAGGTCTGCGTAGTTACCTCGTCTTACTTGAATTGCCATTACTTAACCCTCGCTTTCAAGTCTGCGATTTCTGCTTTGAGTTCATCAATCTGCGCGTATAAATCTTTAATTCCACCAAGTTCTAAACCATGAAGTTCTGCGTAGTTTACAAACTTGCTTGAATCTTCTGCCTCTTTGATAACGGCGTTCATTTCAAGGTCTGCTTGCTTAAATGCTTCCTCAAGTTCTTGCGCTACAATTCCGTAATGAGTGTAGTCTGTGTCATCATCCTTATACTTAAAACTTGACGGTTTTACGGCATGAAAAAACTTGCGAACACTACTTGCCGCAAGTTCCTTAATGTTTTTCTTTTTGTTTCTGTCGGATGCAGTTTGAAAACCGCCCTCGTCTAGCCAAGCCCGAAGAACAAGCGTACGCCAAAATTCAAGAACGTTGTATTTTAATGCAGTAAATGTCTGTGGGTCTGTTCTAATTGGAGTGCCGTTTATTACATGAAAACCGCCACCACCATCGCCGCCGTTCCACAAGGCGCAAATTGCATTGCTCCATCCTGTCTTTTCTGACGCTTCTGTGCCAAACGCCATTCCACACCACGAAGTACCCCTGTCTGCGGAAATTCCAAGGCTTCCGTTTTTTGCAAGAAATCCGTTCATGGATGAAGCAGTACCAAATGTACCAAGTGAGCCGTTTGAGCTGATTGTCACGTTGCCATTAAACGTACCCGCATTTGCCGTAATTCCGTTTTCGTCTAAACGGACAACCTCTGTATCGCTTGCATTTTTAACAGAGCAAACACCGTTTACATCATTGTTGCCACCAAGCGTAAGCGTACCCGCATGAATCCAATCACAATTTATTCCAATGGCATAAATGAGATTTAAAATTGCCGTACCACTATTTGCGTCATAACCATTGGAATAATGACACGTTCCATCGGGGTCAATATCTCCGTTTGCTCTGCTTGCAACAAATACACCGTCACCGCTAATTTTGAATACATTATTTGAGTTCGGAAATTTAGGATCAGCAGTTCCGACAGACGGTGTATCGGCAACACTATCAAAACGATACATAATGTTACCGCTACCGTCATCGTAATCGTATTCGTAATAGCCGATTGCGTTTTGTGCAAGTTCGTCCATTGCCTTGACCGCCCTGTCATAGTCAGACAACAATGTACTTGCGTTTATGTTTGCTTCTGCAAGCGTTTTAGCCGCTTCCGAATACCTTGTTTCTTCTCTTTTTCTGATGCTTTCAGCACCGCAACCAAAATTTTCAGAGTTGTTGATCGTAAACGTTAAGTTTGTGATCCATGTATAATAAATGTTTCCTCTAAAATCTATGATCGTTACCATATCCCCTGTTTCGTAGGATATGTCATTTAAAGATGACGAAGTAAACGCCCTAATTGGAAGCCCCGCAAGAATAGAACCAACAATATTTGCTACGCTTGCGGCTTCACTTGCAATAATAAGCGGGTTGTTTTCAATCACTAACACATAACGGTCATGATCCTGTTCAACAGTTGCATCAACCCATAATTCATCATATTTCTCGTCATCATTACCGCTTGTGGATCTTACGCGACATCCCGTAACTACGATTTCATCCGTAGCAACGTTCATTTCAAAGTTGTTTGTCAGCCATGCACCGTTTTGTAACTGTACAAATGTGCCACCGTCTGCAACATCGCCTGTATCCCACGGATCAAACGAACCACCGTCAACATCGTCACCATCTGAATACGGAGTTGTATTCGTGCTATATGTACCGCCATCAAAGGATGTAAGCCCTATAATGGCGTTTTTGTCATACCAAGTAAGGATTAACTCACCTGCGGTATTAATTTTGCAATAGCAACAACATTTCTGCGCTACATACTGCAATACTTCACGGCAATTTACGTCATTTTCTGCAAGCCATGCTCCGCTTTCTGCGGAAATAGCCATTGTATAATTCTGAAAATGTGCAACGCCTAACGTTACGCCAACGTGCGAGCAAATTGACGCAACTAATTCACCTGCGGTTGTAGGGTAAGAAACGCCCGTAACTCCGCTAAACGGCACATCGAACCACGTCATATTGTCAAGGCAATCAAGAGTAATAAGAGAGCCATTATATTCGGTATCGTCTACAACATAAAAGCCGATTCTGTAGTAAACTTGATCGTCATTTTCATCAAGATCACCTGTAACGCCCATAAACAGGACAATATGAGCATTTACAAAATCGTATGCGTTGTAATATCCCGAAATATTATCAATTACAAGTTTCAGATTTCCAATAATCGCAGATCCAATGTTAAAACTATTGTCATCTGAAATTGCATTGCTTATAACAACGCCCTGTTCCCAAAGTTTTTCGTTATCAAGGATAAGGTTTGTTCCGTCTGCAAGGATCATTTCTGCCTTTACAACGTAATTTCTGTTACCCGCTATCAGTTGTTGTTTATAAGCACTACTTGTAGGAATCATAGTTATCTCTCAATTACATTGAATGAAATCGCTTCAAACAATCCATTATTTAGCCACCAATAAGTTGATGCCGTTCTGTCACCAACGTAAAATGTCTTTGTGACAATACTGTTTGTTAATGGACTTCTATAGGTAAGTTCAAAGTATTCCGGTTGAAACATCTGTAGAACCTGTGCCGCTTTAGCATTGTCGGGAGCGTTCCATGCAAGTTCTATCTTCTCTTTTTGCGTAACGCGGTTTTTCCACATCAGCCCGTCAAGTGTTCTACCGCTATCGGGGCTAGAAATATCCTGTAATGACCAACCAAATTTACTAGGCGTTGGACAATCAACACCGTTTACTTTGAATACAAAGTTCAAACTCATGTTTTTTCTCCGTGAGAGTGAGGGGATGCCATGATCTTGACATCCCCTCTGTTGAAGAATTTAGGAGGCTAAAAATGCCATTATGCCATTGTTGGACTGTAAAGTCTGTTTAACTTGTCCTGTCCTACTGTTACTGCTCTAGCGATTGTCTTTCCGTCAATCTGAATGGTGTTGTTGATGTAACGTGTGCTACCACCGTTTCCACCTGCGCTCACCATTGCGGAATAAACCGCCTGTGCAATACCGCTTGTGATCTGATCACTATTTGCAACTGCCGTTCTGCCGTTGATGTTACCAACAAGTTCTGCGCCACTCTCTCCGGCTATAAACATCGAACCCTGTGACGGGAAACCGCCATCGGCATATAAATGCGGCAGTTTAATGTTGAAAGATTTAGTTCCTATTGTGAAAGAACCACTCAAAGAATCTGCAAGTCCGTTCCAAATCCCTTTAACGCCTTGAACGGCATCTTCAAATGTTCTCCTTAAACCATCAGCCACACCGCTAAATGTCCATTTATCTTCCGTGAAGTTACTAGAAATGTTAGTAACAGACATCTGAATGTTTCTTTCTGTAGCACTCATGTCACGGGAAATGTTGGTTTTGGACGTTGCAAATGACGCGTCCATGCTTGAAGTTGCGTCCTTAACCTTTTTAGCAGTCTGTTCCACTAACGTCTGACTATGCTCCGACATAAACGCAAACTCTTTGTTTTCCTGTTTATAAGAGTTTATTTTGTCAGCCGTATTCTTCTTAATTTCAGCAGTTGCCTTTGCGTGTTCAACTACCGTACCATGCAGAGCATCAATCAGACCCGCGTTAGTGTTTACAAGTTCGCCCTCTTCGTTTCTGATCTCAACAAGATCACCTGTAATTGCGCCCTTATAAAGATTAAAGGCATCTTTAGCCATTTTTAGAGAGCCACTAATGCCTTTGTAATGTTCAGCCATGCGGTCGGTATCTTCTTTTGCAATACCTAAACGTTCACCCCATGAAGCAAACCATTTATCTTTTTGTGTTTCTGCTAGTGCAAGACCTGCCCAAACCGCGCCAAGCACTTCTAGCGCACCTGCCAAGACACTAAATCCACCTGCCGCGCTACTTGCCGCACCACCTGCCGCGCTTGCACCGCCAAACGCTCCAAAGAACGCTTTTAATCCCGATGCTATAGTTGATAACCATTTCATGCTTTCGTAAGCAATTAACGCATTGGCAATTATGGTAAGACCATGTTCAACATCATCAGCGTCTACTTCTTCTGACCACTTGATAAGCGTGTCAATAAATGCATCCCAAGTGTCAGAATTAAGGAATTTGGCAATCTTATCGCCAACTTTCCCCATAAACTGAATAAGACCCTCTCCAACTGCTTTTGCAAATGGAGCGAGCGCGGTTGCTACTCTGTCAATCCGGTCACGAAGAGTATCCCAATCAACTTTGTTTACAAAGTCTGTAAATACGTTTGTAAGTTTTGGAATACCCTCTTCAATGAGCCAACCAATAACAGGTTGCAGAAAATGATCGTTGATATCACTCAAAACGCCCATTATAAATTCAGCAGGTGCTTTAAGTGCTTCTAATAAACCCGAAAAACTAGAAAGCATCGGGTAAAAATCAATAGATTCTGCCCATTTCGCCCATGAAGCGGTGATCTTTTCAATTCCACTAGCAACAATACCGACAAGATCTCGCATTTTTTCAAAAATACGAAGTCCAACGGAGTTTTTGTTCCAAGCCCTATCAAAGGAATTTGCAAGATTTCCAACAAGATCTCCAATGTTTTTAATGGTCAAGAAGATGTTTTCAAACACTTTCGTGGTTTCATCTTCCGTCCACATCTTGAAGAAATCTCTCGCAACGTCTTTTCCTAACTTTTTGACGCGCTTCATAGCCTTTTGCCAAGATTTAACTACTTGATCGCCTACTTTATTCCAAGCATCTTTAATAGGCTTCATCAAATCTGCGGCAATTTTCTTCCATTTATTGGCTACGGCAACTTCCTCAAACATATCAGCCGGAGAAGTTCCACCGCCACCGCTATTTTTATTGTCCTGTAATTGGTTCAACTCATCAAAACCAAGTACAGTCTTTTTGAGTTCTTTAGCCGCTCCACCTGCTTTTTCAAGCGATTTTGCGTAATCATCAGTAAGGGTTTTTGCCCTAGTCCATGTACCAAGACCAAGCAATGCAGAAATCAACTGATTGATCGCGTTTACGGCTTTTATAATCAACTGAATAAGGTAGTTGAGTGCGGGAGCAAATGCGTTCAATAACGGGCTAACTGCCGCCGCTATGGAGTTGCCCAACTGCCTAAATGAGTTCCAAAGTAAAGAAATACTTGCGTTAACTTGACTGCTATATTGAGCCAAGTTTTTAAATCCGTCACCGATTCCCGAAATAATCTTTCTTAAGACCATACGGGTAATCATCAGTTTCATCATCTTTCCAACGCGAAGTAACTCTTTTGCAAGACCGCTTGCGGATACAGACGATGATTTAGATGATTTTCCGACTTTTTTGATGCCTTTAAATACGTTATTAGAATGCTGAAACGCTTTGGACATTGCAGTTCCAACGTTCTTTAGCGTGTTCGTAAACTTTTGGAAACCATTGGTTGCGTTACCACCTGCGCTCTCTCCGGCATCTTTTGTGGCGTTTGCCATTTCGCCCGAAGCATTTGCGAGATTTTCAGCCGCGTCAGCCGTTTGCGCTACGTTGGTTTTTACACTTCCGATTGCAGTCAGATTCTTTGTGAGCGTTTTAACGGTTCTTGCGCCACCACGGATTTTCTGAATGCTATCTCCCATGCGTTCTGCGGACTTGGAAACGACATCGAGATTTCCCGCGTTTACACCATTAAGGGCATTGTTCAAGTTTATAAGGGCATCCGCAAGTTTATTTACTTGGTTGATTGCTCTTGTAGCACTAGCCGTTATTTGAATTGACAGGTTATCGAAATTGTTTGCCATAGTTCCCTAAAAAAATAAAGGGCAAAGTGTTTTAACTTCGCCCTTTTTCTTTTGAAAGATTAAAGTTATTCATTGTCAGCGATAACTGCGCTTTGAATAACTCAAGTTGCCTTTCCTTTTCTCTTTCCTGTTTATCGTTATCTAGGTTGAGATCATATGGTTTATCGGGGTATTCGTGCTTCTTTGACGATTTACCCGAAAGCATATTCCCAACCGTTGCCATGAGTGCTTCTGCCACATATGCACCTTGTAAATGTGCAATGGCGTTGTCGCGCTCTAATTGCCGCTTATAAGCCACGTTAAAACCATTGGCTATAAGTTGTAGGCTATGGGGTGTTAAATGCCAAAATTCGGCTAAATCAACGCCCATAGACAATGCATATGGTAACCACTCTACTTCGATCCATTCTCTAGCAGAGTTGTATCTTGCAATTCCTCGCTCGATTCTTTCGCTTTTCTCTTGTTCTCCGTAGAAGTCTTGTCCTCTTCCTGTTGGAAAGCGCGAAAAAAATCCGAGTTTTCCATCTCTTTCGACATTGCGTCAGCAATATCATCTATCTTGCCGCCGCTTATCATGTGCTTTTGAAGCAATGCCGCAGACTGTGCCTTGTTTGTTTCCGCACATATTGCAAAATAGGCGCGGATCAATGACATGGGCATCTTGTCAATGCGTTCAAAAGAAACCCCCATGTCCTCAAGATCACAGATCATATCAAAATCAAACGGTTTTGCGGTGTAGGTAACACCATTGATGGTAAATCTGTTCTTTGCCATAGTTTTTAACACCTGTCCTTTCCCCTAAAACAAAACGTTTATCCCTTGCCCCTTGCAAGGGAAAGGACGGTGTTTCCACCGCCCTTTTATCACAAACTCCGTATTTCTTACGGGGTATGTGTGCAAGTAATTGTGTAAGTGTTTGCCAAACTTCCGACTTCTACCTTTGCTTCCACGGTATCCGTAGTGAGCGTCCAAGTAATGACGGGGGAAGAAATCGCCGAACCATTCAGTTTAAGCGAAACCTGTGCATCCGCGTCTGCCGTTGTATAGGACAACGTATCGGAAACGTTCGTGGAATTTGTGGTATAAGCGTAAGTTGTCGGCGCAAATGTTGGACTTAAAACAAGCGAACCAAGTGCCAACGAAGCCAAGTTCGCAGTTAAAAAGACACCTTTGAATCCCAACCCTTGTATTCAACAACGGTAAGGGAAATTTCCATCGTGAGCAGTTCGTTCTGTCCAATCTCCGGCATAGGAAGAACCTGCGGGGGTTGTGCAACAACGAAGAACGCATCACTCTGATTCGGGAGCGTAACCTCAAACCAAAGGTTAAGACCGCTTGCCTGTGCAGTGTTGTAAGCATCGATCAGATTACCCCACTGTGTTGCGGTTTCATCCGTAAAGTTTACGGTTACTGCCCACTCGCCGCCCGTATCTGCTCTACCTGCAACGTATTTGGTCTGATAATCCTCAAGAGCGGATGCATCAATCTGCTCAACGCTCATTGCGATACCGCCGATGTTATTGATTCTGTCTAACTGCGTAAATGAACTCGGCTTATTTCCGGCAACAGTTTCAACGCCGTATCCAAGTCCTACGCCTAAAGTAGACAATCCCATAATGGTAGCACTCATGTTTTTCTCTCCTTTTAGTTTTTTTAAAGTAAAAGTGATGCGACCTAGACTTAAATCACATCACCCTGTCCGATAATTCTTGTAAATCTTGAAACGGATTCGTAAACACCGTCATAATTGCTTGTTGCCATCGGTGGCATCGTTGCGTCAAATCTCATTGACTTAAAGGCTTCAACCACTTCCCACGCAATGTCATTATTGACTATCGCTCCTTGTGCGCTTGAAGTCTTTACATGAACCTCTGCGGTCATTACAACGGCGTTTATTGACGTACCGTCCAACGTCTGCCCTCTCTCACTTGCCGCTACGAACGCGATGTATATTGTCGGTAACTGTGCATCTGTGGGATTGGCATTGTCTTGCGTTACATTTAGGTTCTTGTACTTCTTTCCAAGCCTAGATCGCAACAACGCGCTCGCCCTAGAATATATAGTTGTCTGCCTGTCAGCAACCCAACTCATAGTTCAAAAACCCTCTCTGCAACTGCGTGTATCTGTTCTGACATTTCTTCTTTTGCCTTGAACAACGGTCTTGTGGGCTGAATACCGAAAGAACGGTGTGTTACTCCGTCTAAATCTTTCCAATACCAACCTTTGGGATCGAAAGCATATTTCTGATTCGGAAACGTACCTCTGTGTCCATCTACGGCATACATACCACTACCGAACTCGTACATCAGCAATGGATCTACAACTGCACTGCCGGACTGCCATTCGGTAGCAAACACATGGGATTCGGGAAGAATGATACAAGTAGCGGTTTCTGTATCAAAAGAAACTTCTTTTGAGAATAACACCATGCTTGACAGGTCTAACGTATGACCGTCTGTATCATTTACTAACGGCGTAAGATTTGCTCTAGCAACTTCAATGCCTATGTCTGCAAGTTCACTAACAAACTGTTCGCACCTTTCAGTCAGCCTTTGCGCGTATTGATGTAATTCATCAATCGTTTGGTTTAACTGTTGTGTGCTAATGTTTGTAATGATCTTTCTAGCCATTTTTTACTACCTTACCTAAAACATACTTATCCACATTTAAGGACTTGTTGATGCTCAAGATAGTGTAATCAGCACTTGCGGCTATCGCGTAACCTTGATCGTCTACTTCCGGTTCTGTTGTGTGCCAAATCAGACACGTCTTGGTAATCGGGTATTTTCCCTTTTCAGTAACAAGGATTGCTTCATACGAACCCTCTGAAAGTCCGTACTCTTGCTCCCTCATGTCACCGTTGCTCTGTGCAATATTTGCTTCAAAAGGAACAGGCTCGGAGTAATGCTTTTCCGTAACACCGCGTTCCTCGTAATAAACAACAGGCGGTATAACTGAATCGTCCACATAGGATACAATCTTATTGCCGTTTTCATCGAGTGCATATATGGGTTCGCTATCAATCAGTTCTGCGTAATACAGTTTTTGCTGATTTCTAACAAGAGTTCTCATTTTTATACCCTCGCAAACGGTACAACACCTGCCCACATCTTCCCACGCTCAATGTATCTGCGGCTTATACCATTCTCGGAATGGGTTTCTTCACCCTCTGCTCCGACTTGGTTATAGTCATAACGGGTTACGTTCATACATTGCGTGTAAAAGCGTGGCAAATCTGCTTCGATTTCTTCATCAGTCATGCCCGAATTTTCGTATCCTCGGATAGAGAGCAGTTCGCGTACAACCGCTTTAACCTTGATCGCAAGGACATTCTCTAAAACTGTTTCACCGCTACCTGCGATTTCAGCCGTAAGATCATCTTTCAATTCGGTTTCAAATGCGGTTGTGTTTACTGCCATAGTTTTACTCTTCCTCGAATAACTTGTTGACAAGGATTCTCTTGAGTTCTGCGCCGCTCATTGCGGATGCTCCCTCAATACCCTGTTCTTCTGCGTAGGCTCTTACCGTAGCAACATTCATTCTCATGATGTCATTGCGGTTTGCTTTCTTTTTGGGTTCTTCCTTGACAACCTCAACTTTGGGTTCTTCTGTAACCTTTTCTTTGTTATGGGTAGGCATCGGGGCAACCTCTTCTAAAGTGGTTGCTCCCTTTGCCTTATTAACATTATCAAGCCTACGTCTTAACAACATTCCCACTAAACCACCTCTTATGCGCCAAACTTCGCAAGCACAACCTTACTGTCATTGGACAGGACTGCCGTGTAATGCTCGTCTGCGGAGATAACCGTAGTCTTTGCAAGAATGTCGCGGTCAGATTCAACCATAACGTTTCTCTTCATGTAAACGGTAAGTGCCGGCTGACCTACTGCAAAGCCATCAGCACTCGGTGCTTCTTTCGGATCAGCAACATCAACAACTACGATGGGGTTAGCATAGTAGTTTGTAGCCGCCGCTTTAACCTTATCGCCTACAATAAGTGCGCTTGCACAGTTCGGCTGAATGGTGGAAAGATACTTGTGCGTGGAATCCTCGGATTCTGATGTTGCAACAATCGTGATCGTTCCGTCATCGTTGTCTTTCTCGTACTTAACAAGCGTAACCTTTTTGGACTTAACAACGTTCATACCTGCGATACGTCCAACGTATCCATCGATAGCAACGTCTGCCTTAATACGATCAGCCGCGATAAAATCGGAATCCCGAAGCAGTTTCTCTTCCTGTGCGGGAGCGATGAACAGAATCTTGGATGTGGATTCGTTCTCATCGTCAAACTGTGCGTTTGCGGAAACGAGTTTCGAATAAGAAATCGGCGCGGATACTGCCGCATAAACTGTAGATGCACCTGCAAGTGCATAGTAAAGATCATAGTCAACCTTGTCAGCGATAGCCATTGTTAACTGTCTAGCCGCTTCGTTCAGAGGATTGCCATAACCGGATAAAGCCGCTTCATCTGTGATCTCAACTGCCTTACCAACTTTCTTAACAGTTGCGGTTGTGGTTGTGGTAGACATCTGCGTGGTATCCATCTGAACACCCTCTGCAACTTCTACTGCCGCACCAACGTAACCAAACTTCGGTACTGTGATCGTGTTACCTGCTCTTCCCTCAAGCGTGGTATCTACACCTGCAATGGGGGAGAATTTGATCTTGCTAGGCAGAGTTGCGCTGATCATGTCAGCCATAACCTGCGGATTAACAAGATTGTTTAACTTTGTCTGTGCCATCTTTTTTCTCTCCTTGTCTTAATTTGTAAGTTGTTTGTATAACTCGGGGTCTTTTTCTAAAAGAGCCACCCTATCGTTGTAGCCAAGACGGTTAAATTCTGCTTTTGTCATCGTTGACTTCGATGAACCGCCTTGTGGTTTTGGCATCGTTTTCAGAAGTTCGGACTTTTCAGCCGCAACTTTCTTGTCAAGCATCTTTCCAATAACGCCAAACAAAGCATCGTAATCGTTGTCGATCAACGCTTTTGCGCCCTCGTTTGCAAGTTCCGCATCACATCCGCTTTGGATGAATCTGCGTTCTGCGTTTACGATCTCGCGCTCTTTAAGCAACTGCTCGTTCTGCTTCTTGATCTCTTCGATCTCTTGACGTTCAAGTTCTTCTGCGGTCATCCTCTCGCGCTCTTTCTTGGTCATGTCACCCAATTCCTTGAGTTTTGAATCCAACGTGCCTTTGAGTTTGCCGTACTTCTTTTCCGCTTCGGCTAATGCGTTCTCGCGCTCCGATAACTGTCTTTCAAGTTCCGCAACACGTTCTTCTGCACTTGTTTCTGCCGAAACATCTTCCGCTCCTGTTACTGTGGTTTCTAAAACCTTTGCGTCCTCTGCCATATTCAATTACCTTTCCCTTTCGTGCTTTTTACTGTGCATCTCCGCACTAAATGTGTTTTTGAATGAGTTTTCTCTAACTCTTTGTCTGTATATAAAAAAGAGCCTTGCTAATCGCAAAACTCCCATTTATACCCATATGCAGTTTTCCTTTTTCCGAGGCAACACTCTCGGATTCCGTATTCGTTTTTCCCTAAAATTCTTCCGGCTTCGGCAATGTAGTTATATTCACGCACTACTTCTTCGCTTAATATATCGATTTGTCTAACTCGCCTTGAATGCTTATATGCACCAAAATTACGATGTCTTATATATCCGTTTCGCTTATATCTTTCGGGGTGCAAATTCAAAGAATATTGTGTGTTATATTTCTGCGTACACCATTCCAAATTTTCGACGTTATTATTTAACGGGTTTTCATCTTTGTGATTAACAAATGGCAAATTTTTAGGATTTTCAATAAATGCTTGCGCTACTAACCTATGCACTTGCATTGGGTGCGATTTGTTATATTTCCATAAATCCACCCAAGCGTACCCTTTGTTGTTGATTTTTTGTTTAAGGAGATTCGCGAACCCTCTTGACATATAATTTAGGCTCATTACATTGCCAAAATTACTGATTTGGTATCTGCCCTCAAATCCCTCAATATCTTTCCAAATTTCCATTCTCTACCTCACTTTCCGTAGGTAGAGAGCGGCGGGAACATACCCCGCCATGCGTCAACTCTCTATACTAGGCGTTTCGCCTTTCACTCATATATGCAAGCGCACCTGCAATTTATGATCTCGTTCGGGTCGGGATCATATTCTGTGTCATGCGGAAACCGCATCAAGGAATCGCCAACTAAAAAAAGACCGTCAATATTGACCGTCTTTTCATCAACAAGTTCGTGCGTGAGCCGCACTTTATCGTCTTTTTCTGTCAGCCACCGCTTTTTGGTGTATCCTCTTGCTTTGGCATCCCTGTATTCGTTGTAATTTTCAAACGAATTTGCTTCGTTTTCTGCAATGATCTGCGCTCTATCTCTGCTTGTCCAATATGGTGTGTCACCGTCAGCGTTACCGTTGTCAGCCGTTGTATCCGGTGTTGGCAAGGTATGTCTTGCCGTTACATCTATGATCTCGTTCACCAAATTGTTCAAGTGCGTTTCAAGATACCCGTCAGACTTCGTATAACGCTCATACACGGCTTCTAACTGCTCGTATGCTAACTTCTTCATGTCCATTTCAGACAAGCCTAAATCATCGCGTATGAGCCAATATGCAAAGACTAGCAACATGGCATCCTCAAATGCTTCTGCGATTTCGATTCGCCGTTTCATTTGAGCGACTGAAATATGCATTTTCCCAAAAAACTCACGGTAAGGAATTGCCTTTTTGCCGTTTAGCCTATTGAGTTCATCAAATTTCAGTTCCGTTGCCTGTGCCATCTTCGTTTTCGTTTATGGTCGCTTCTGTAACGTTTATACCTGCGTTCGTGCTATCAACATTGACTTTGTTGTCGATTTCATTGCTACCGTCAAACAAAACCTTGTCAATACGCTCAACAGAATCGTGGTAAACGGTTTCAACGTCATTGAACAGATCCACCGTTCTCATTGCGTGAAGCGGCTCGATACCCATGTTGAGTAACGTTGCAAGAGCGTTTGTTCGGCTCGCAAGGTCATATGTTCTATCGCGGCTAAACTCAATGTCAATGTATCTTGTTTCAAGTTCTTTTACATCGGCATCAACGTTTACGGATAACTTGCAAATACGCAAGATCAACTCAACAACCTTGAGCATTGAACGGCTATACATGGATTCCATAGCCTTTGCGCGGCTCTCTGCCTGTTCGTAACCGTTGGACAGATACATCGCACTTCCTGTATTGCCGCCACTTGCCTTTTCCCTAGACGGAACACCGCAAATCTGTAAAATCTGCTCGTACAGGTAATTTACATACGTCTGTGTTTCGTTTTGGTTAAGTGTCTGCGTCAGATAAACAACTTTTGCATCCTGCCCGTTGCCAACGCTACGGGTCTGCAAAATGCCACCGCCCTCGGCAAGTTCTCTCTTGGCATCTTCTGACAACTCCGCGTTATGCAACCAAAGGATTGACTGCACAAACTGCTCAATGTCATCCACCCTGTTGGAGTTAATGTCATTGATCGCGTCCATAAGCGGGATTGCTTTTTCAAAGCATCCGGCGTAATCGTTGTTTGCCGCAAACTCGATAATCGGGATCATGCGTAAGATGTTCGGTGTTTTTGTAAATTCGTTTGTTCCACCGCTTACATCTACGCCAAACTCATATACAAAGTCCTCTGTGTATGCAGTAACGCGTTTTGTGCCATTCTCCATAACGCTATACGTTACCGCAATCATCGGACGCTCATATGCATCATTGCTATACACGATAAACGTGTTTCTCGGATCAAGTACAAGAAGATCAAACGGCGATAAGCCTAACTGCTCGTACTTTGGCAGAACCATGAGATATCCTAAACCGCAAATCTGAAAGTTGCGGAATAACTCAATGTCTTTTGCCTGTTTGCTCTCCTCTGCAAGCATTTCGTTGACTTTTACGATTCTTGCATCAGAGTGCTTGAGTTCTGTGTTGACGCTTCTCGCAACAAGATTGATCGGATTACCTGCTTGGTAGCCGACTGTGAAATCCACAACCTCGCTTGCATGGTTTTCAACAACCACGTTGCAAATATCGGGGCGAATTGACTTTTCTCTGTCAAGGACGGGTTGTAACCCCCTCTCGTACTTGAACAGGTAGTCCATTTGGTTGCGGTTTGCGGCGTGATCGCCATTTAAGGCGTACTGCACGATTGCAGACACGTTCTTGTCTGTTACCGCGATTTCGTCCGTATGAATTTTTTTGCGACCAATCAGTTTGCCAACAAGGTTTACATGACTGCTTATGATTGTGCTTGTGTTTTCGCTTGAAACCGTAACTGCCATACTCTCTCCGACCTTTCACGAAAAACACCGTCCGGTGATCGAACGGTGTTTCTCATGATGGGGGTATTGCGTCTTGCGTCTTATGGGTGTATTGGTGACGAAGTATGCAAAAATAACGCTCTTCACACTACTTCGTTTGTAACATAACATTGCCCAAAACTATATGTCAACGTTCCAAAGTGTTCCAAAGTGTGTCAAAGTGTTCCAAAATGTTCCATAATTGAAAAATCTTTTGACTTTAGGTAAATTTCACCCCACAAATCCTCAAATTCGTCAAGGGCTTCATGGTGAACGCGGTACACGGTGGATCTTGAAATTTTCATTTCCCGCGCAATCTCTCTTACAGTTTGGCATCTTCCGTACCGCCTAAACAGGTAAGCAGGTGCAAGCGGCTCTGATAATGCGTTAACCTGCCCCATGATGTACTTAAATTCGTCCACATAACCGCTCAATTCCTTGTCCATGTCTACTACACCACTCAAAATCTCACACAACGTGTCTTTTGGTGACGTTTGGACAGGTTCATTGTCCGTTGGTGCGACCATATTTGTCGCTCTTGACCTGTCAACGGTCAGTTTTTCATCCCGACTTATGATCGTATTTGCCAACCAACTCAATCTGCTCAAGTATTTTTCTGTTGTCATGCTTGTACTCCCCTCGTTTTTTAGAAAAATCTTCCTGTAACCGTTACAACTGCTCTTAATTGCCGCGTGATAAAGAGTGCAAAGTTTGCCATACAGTCCGGCACATCATCATGCACGTTCTTTCCCGCCACGCTATATGATAAAAGCCACCGCATAAACACTCCGTAATCGGATTTTGCGGTAAAAAGGCTCTCGTCACGAAAGATCACGTTCTTTTTCACCCAATCAGCGTTGACAATGATACGGGTTTCTTTGTTGGTTTCTGTCGGCTTGCTAGTGATATTGCATCTACCGCCACGCTCTTTTACCCGCTTTTCAACCTCAAAAGCCACTCGATCACCGCCGTTATTGCTTTCAAACTCGACCTGTTGCATATTATGCTCGCAAATCTTGCTTGCAAGTTTCTCGTACTGTAGCCCGTAGTCAGCAGAATCGTCACAAATAGCATCTACGCAGTAATAATCCTCGCCGTATTGATACACAACAGGCATAACGAGATAGTCAGTACCCTTGTTTTTCGTATCGCAGACACCAATGATCGCATCCGGTTCTCTTTCGGGCAACGAAAGGTATGTCCGAAGTTCGTCCTTGTGATACAAAAGACCCTCGCGCTCAATCGGCTCGTTTTTGTAAAGGCATCTGTATGACACATCATCCATCAACAGGGCTTGCTCGTTGTAAAAGTCCACAGAAAAGCCATTTATGTCATACATGAAATTGCTTTCGTTAGTTTCGGGGTCAATATCGGGTATTGCAATAAACCTTGCCCTGTCATTGCCCTCGTATACGTTCTGCAAGCGTCCAATCACATCATGCACCGACCAACGGGTCGCTATATGCAGTTCTTTACACCCGTCCATCTTTCTCTGCCTTGCGTCAACCGTGTAGATCCCCCACAGTTTGTCAAGTTGGTTCTTGTTCAAGGCAACTTCGATACCACCGATAAGGTCATCGCACATCAGCAGGTGGTTACAACGGACTTTACCTGCATTACTTGAGCCAATGGACGTACACTGAACGTTTGGAAACGGCTTATAAGCCCCGAAGTTGATCTGCTCACTCTTTGCGTTGGTGCTTGTAAGTTTGATTTCGGGAAACAACTCTTGCCAAGTGTACTCTTCACTTGTGCAAATATCGTAGATCCCGTCATAGTACATCCTAGTGATCTCTCCGCTATGCGAGAAAAACAAGTTGCTATCTTCGGGGTATTTGCCAATTACCCAAGTCTGAAAGAATTTCTCAAGCGTTGTTTTTCCCGTACTAGGCGGCATCGAGATAGACAGTATATCAAGTTTGCCATCTTCAAGATCCTGTAGTGCCTGTACGATACCCGTTTTCAAAAGGCATTTCCGGCGCGGCAGGTAAAACTTGCGATTGTATTCCCTGTTTTTCTCAAGATATAACAAGTAACTGTCAAACAGGTAAGGGGCTTCTAGGTACAATACCTCGTAGTAATACTTAACAGGTGTACACTCTTGATCTAATTTCTTGTAGTATTCCTCAAGTTGGAATATGCCACCTGTATAAAACCCTTTAGACAAAGCATAGTCATTCAAAAGGTTTTTAACTCTATGCGATAATTTAAGCCCGTACTCAATATCCTTTTCTGTTTCAAGCGCAACATGAACCGCCTGTGTGTAGGCAAGCATAGTCTGTTCTTCAAAAGCACGTTTTCGTACAGACTTTTGATCTTTTCCGTCCTGTAGGACGTACATATCGTAACTGTTTACCCTATCAATCAGTTTTTTACTTGCCATTTTTCCCCTCAAAATCCGTAGAAGTATAAATAATTTCGCCCGTAGTCATGTTTACAACCTGTTTAATATCGCATTTCCCCTGTTTATTAAAAAAGTTTAATGCCCTATCGTATGTATCAGAATCTATATCTTGATAAAGTTCCAAGTTCGGTACTGTAAATAAAAACCTAAACACCATTTCTGTATACCCCGTTTTTGTATATATAATTATTATCCCTAAATGACCCTTTTATTTCTTGGGGATATTTTTGGCACTAACCCCGCCCCGATGCAATCCCATACAGACCCCAACACCCCTTTACAGTTGGACGGGATCACCCCAACGGTTGACAGGATCACCGACCCGACAAGATCACATCCACCGCCATAGGATCACCCCGTGAAACGTTTCACGCTTTATTCGCAAAAGATGTCTTTTGCGAATAGTTTGTGAAACATCCGTGAAACCCGCATAGATACAGGGTTTCCATGATAGCCCTATTTCGGCATGATCATCAATGGCAATTATTATTATTAAATATTGCTATTTTATGCCGATCAAGTCCGGCAAATTATCGGCGTCAATCAATGGCTTGTGGTTGACGTTGATCTCTACGGGGGCGGTGTCTTTGAAACCGTGAACGCTTTTGAGCAAGAATATTTCCATCACCCCGTTACCATCTACCAAAGATTGTTCACTAGCCATTTGCCACCTTTTAACCGTATCAGCATATTCAGAAGTAATATACCGCCGCTTGTCTTCACTTGTATTATTTAATATATAACTATCTACATCTCCCTTTAACCATTGGTATATAGTATCTTTACTGATACCCGTAAATAAAGAGAATTCTGTTATACTAGGTCTGTTATTAAATTTATATCTATAGACCAATGATAGATATATATTAAATATACTATCTATTGTTTTTATATCATCATAGCGTGGTTTTATGCCTTGCATTTTATATTCAATTTTGTTTTTAAATAGATCACCTAAATAGTTTATATATACATAGTTCACAAGGCATGGGAAAAAAGACCTGTCTTGTTTTAGTTCCTCTATAGACTTGTTATCATATTGGCGTGATATTAGATCATCCACATAGAAATAAATACTATTATTATATATTTTAAATTGATCATCGTTTGCAACGGCGGTCACGTCTGTTTCCGGTGCTCCCGTTGCCGTTTTCTGATCCTGTTTAAAATCTCCCATCATAAACCCCCTTATTTCAATTTGTCAATGTTTCGGAGTGTGTCAAAACGTTCCATTTTGTTCCATTATGTTTCAATCTTGTTATATTTTCTCTATTTACTTTTCCCGCGATGATCACTCCCGAAAAAAAATCTAAAATTATGGAAATAATGCTTGATGTATTATTGAAATAATGCTATACTTGACATGATAACAGGGCGCGCAATATGCCCATAACTAGCACGAAAGGCAGGTATTTATGAGTTTCATAACTAACCACTACGCGAACGATGGCACAGAATTTATCATCTTTTTTGATCACGGCACGCACGTTTTGCGCCGCTACGATTCCCCCGAATTGGCGGGTGTTACCGTCTGCCGTGGGGATTGGGCAAAGTGTTACGCCGCTATGGAACGCGCGGTTGTTTCCATCAATGAGAGTTGCATAGGCTAGGAGGTGTTTCTATGGTAGCAGTCAAAATATCAGATCTCAAAAAGGGCGATTTTTTCACCCGCAAGCCGGTCGAATACCCGACCGAAAAGCAGGTTTTAATCCGTGGCGATTATGACAGATCTACAAAGCGTTATGAAAACCCGCATTTTGATGACGCATGGAGCAATGGCGTAATGCTTAAGGGTTCAACCGTAGTTTATACGGACTTCATTTTTTAGGGGGTGATCAAATGAAAAGATATCAAGTATTGACGGGGCAAAGCGTTCTATATTTTGAAACGCTAGATGACGCAAAGACTTGCGCCGAATTTATACAGGGCGTTGTTGTTGATTCTGAAACAGGGGAACGGCTTGCGGACTATTTCAATTAGAGTAGAAAGGAAAGGTGGCAAAACATGACAAGAATTAGCGTTTATTTACAGGATTTTGAAGATAAACAGATTGATGAAATTTGCGAAAAATATGACTGTTCAACGGATTACTTTTTATCAATGATCCTTGAGGCAATAGAGGACGGGAAAATTGATCTAGATGACATCATGTAAAGGGGGCGCAAGATGAAAGAATACTATTCGATCAAAAGAAAATCAATGAGGGCTTACGAATTAGACATTGACAACGGCGTTATTTTAGGGCGTTTTCACTTTACCGTATGCGGTGAAATGTCTGACGGTATGAAATGTTGGTATAAATGCGACAAAGACGGCGAAAACATCGACTATTCCGCATGGTATTCGATGACAAGAAAAGCGGGTCACATGGTCGCAATACTTGAGGGGGTGTAAACATGATTATAAGATCAAAAGAGGACTTGAAACAGGCTTATGAACTGCTTTACTTTTGCGGGGCAAACGATAAGTTTTCCTATCAAATAAAAAAGGACATTCGCGATTATAACAGGCGCGCGGACTCCCGCAAAAGTGCGGAACGCTCCCGCCGCCTTATGTTAGTAAACTACGGGATTGATGGCTACACGGAATTGTTAACCGTTCCCGCGGGAGTAGATCCCGCCGAATTTTTTGAAAATGACGTTCGAATAATTCCGCGCCCGTCCGCGTATGACTGCACGGGGCAATTATTCACCGCATGGCATAAAGTAACCAATTGGAACGGCGCGCCCGTAATAATCCATCATGTGGGCGTTGATATTTAAGGGGGTGGAAATATGGCAAACATCAATTACACGAAACGCATTGACGCATTACGGGCAATGGATATCATTATTAATTCTTTGAACGATGAAACATTTCTAGATGAATGGCTTTCGTTAGGCATTGAAGATCAATGTACGGATTATGACCCATATACAGACAACGAAACATTCCGCGACATAATGACATTGTTTTGTGAGATCATGCACAACGCAACGGGAGAACGTGCCGCGCTTTGGGTCGATGGCGTTACAAGTGAATAACGGATCAAACGGGGCGGCGGCAACCCTACAAACCGCCGTTACTTTTAACCGCATTATTTCAATAATGCTATCACATGAGAAAAGAGGTAAAAACAATGACAAACACAAATAACAACAAGGTTTCTATTTCAACCGGTAATGCAAAGATGGGGTTTATCCCGTCCGTATCTCTCCCGCCAATTAAGACTTGCACAAATTGTGAGAGTTGCGCCCGCAAATGTTACGCGGCTAAACTTTGCTGCATTTATCCTAGCGTAAAGGCGGCATATGATCGCAACTATGATATTTTAACCCGCGACCGTTCCGCATACTTTGCACAAATCAAAGCGGCGGCTATTCTTTCGGGGTTCTTTCGTTGGCACGTTTCCGGCGATATCATTGACGCGGATTATTTGCATAATATGTGCAAACTTGCGCGGGAGTGCAAAAACACAAGGTTTCTTGCATTTACGAAAAATTATGGAGTAGTTAACGAATATCTAAACACCCACCGCAAACCGAAAAACCTACAGATTGTTTTTTCGTTACCTTTTGACGGTGCGACCGTTGACAACCCGCACAATTTACCCACGGCGGCGGTTATTTTAAAGGGCAAAGCCCCCGCCGATCAATACAAGATTTGCGGCGGTAATTGTAGTGAGTGCGCTTGTCGGGGTGTCGGGTGTTGGGAACTGAAAAAAGGCGAAACAATCGCATTTCATGAGCATTAAAAAGGGGGTGTTAAAATGTCATCTGTTTATAGTTATACATACGGCAGAAACCCGTTCAAGAAAGATCATACAACGCTTTGGAGCAATGCCCCGTTAGCGTTCAAAGTAACCCATGCGGGCGGGTCTTTTATCCTAACATCAGAAACCCGCATTGATTACAAGGAAACAATAGAACTATTAAAAAAACAAGGTTATGAACGCCCGTTCATTACATATATCGGGCGGGATGTGTCAATGTAAAGGGGGTGCAATTTTATGAAGTTTGATTACATCATAGGCAATAAACAATCACAAATCATAGGCGTTATGCTCCAACATTCGGACGGTGATAAGGAATATTACAACCCGCAATTATCCCGCCGTGATCAACTCAAAATATATGAGATCCTTGAAAAATATGGAGATAATAACGAATCATTGCGCGGTGCGTTGGCGGTCATTGATACGGAAGAAAAGGGGGTTATTTTATGATAAAATACAACTATACAGGCGCGGCGGCTTTATGGGATGATCTTATGTATTTTTTTGAGCCGTGGACGTTTGACGATATCCAAAAAGACAGGCGGTATTTTATGCGGGAGATCACGCGCGGCAACTATTCCGAACCCGTGGAGTATTTGGAGAATGAAATAGAATACATTTTGCCCGCTCCAAACGCAAAAAGCCGTTGCTATGACTTTGAATTAATCGGAAGATACAAGGCAATGATTGAAAAGTTGAAAGCATTTAAGGGGGTGTTATGATCATGGATAAAAAACAGGTTGCCGAAATCCTAGATTTCTACAATTGTCCGTGTGACGTTTACGGGGTGCGCGATTTGTCAATGTTTCGTGATTTCTTCTTGGACCCCGCCAACGGCACAACGTTAAAAAGATTACAAAGCCGCGTTGCTGATTTTGCTTTATTGATCGGCGCGGCGGTGCAAATTGTAGTTGATAACGGCGCATTGATTTTACGGGTCGAAACGGGAAAACAAAAAACATTTGATTATTTTTCATACTCCCACAACATGGAGCGCAAACAAGGCAACATTGCACTAGGAATTGACCCTTGCGGGGGTTTCGTTTCCGCTAACTTGTTTACAATGCCGCATATGCTTGTGGCGGGTGCTACGGGTTCGGGCAAATCCGTTTTCGTGCATGATTGCATAGTATCCCTTGCGATCAATGGCGGCGCGTGTTTCCGTTTAATAGATCTTAAACGGGTTGAACTGTCAACATACAATGGTTGTAATTTCACAATAGGAAACGTTATAACAGACGCACAAAGCGCGGCGGCGGCACTCATTGAGGAAGTAAACGAAATGCAAGCCCGCTATAGAATGATGGAGCGTTACGGGGTGCGGCACTACTCACAATTGCCGAAAAAAAAGAAACTGCTTGCACGGGTCATTGTGATAGATGAACTAGCCGACCTCATGTTGACAAAAGAAACCCGAAAAAGTGTGGAAAATTCAATCGTTCGCGTTGCTCAATTAGGACGCGCGGCGGGCGTTCATTTGATCCTAGCAACGCAACGCCCGTCAAGAGAGGTCATAACGGGATTGATCAAGGCAAACATACCCGCGCGGGTTGCTTTTAAAACGTCAAGCCCGATTGACTCCCGCGTTATTGGGGTAACGGGCGCGGACGGTTTGAGGGGGCGCGGTGACTGCTTATATTTGGGCGGTGATCTTGACACCCCGCAACGGTTGCAAGCGTTCTATATTTCAGATAATGACCTTGTGGAGGTGATCCAACAAACAAAAGAAAAGCAATCAAGGCGGGGCGGTCTGTTTGGGCGGCTATTCGGTTAACGGATAGCCCCCTTTTTTATTGCCTGTTAGGATCTCCAAACGCGGGAGCAAATAACAGGCACGAAAAAATATATCAATAATGTAGAAAACCCGCTAAAATGCGGGCTTGCGGGTTGTTATAATATGCCCGTGTCGCTTTGTATTTTGACCAAATAGCCCCCTAAAATATATCGGTGCATATTTCTATAACCCCGAAACCATAACGCCCTACACGGGGCAATCTGTAATTCTGTAAAGTTTTACTGTATTAAAGTGATGTCGGCAGTAATTGCCCGATTTTTGCCAATCTCGATGGCAATTTTCGCGTATATAAATTTTTTTTTGAAAATTTCGGGAAAAATTTCCGCTAGTACGCGACTTTTAGTACGCAAAAATGACGCACCGTTTTGGTACGCCATTTCTCTAGTACGCAGATTTCATTAGTACGCGACTTTACAATTTTACTCCAAGAGTACGCAACTGCTGATCAATACACCAATTCAAAAACTCATTCAAAGAAACACCCCTGTCGCTTGCCAACTTCTTGATCTTATCCTTATCGCCTTTAGTACGCATCATAACGATTCGATCATAGTTTTCTTTCATGTATGCGTTGATGTATTCAGATTCTCTTTTCTTGTCTGCAAATGCCATAATAACACCGCCCTTTCCTTGTTTGGCATTATTATCATAGCATTATTGTAATCATATTTCAACACCTATTTCTCAATATAATCCTCAATCACATCATTGATTTTTTCTGCAAACTTCCCATAAGCAATTCCGAACAGGTCACGGCTATCGTAAATTCTAGCAATTTCTCTGATATCATCTTGAATATTTCTTAAAACATTATCTACCGTTGCTTGTGCAATATCCATTGTATCTTTCATCGACATAGGCGTTACCCCCTTTCGTGGCTTAATGGTAACATTGCCGGATCATAATGAGAATTACCGAATACTGCAATCAGCGTTTCAGTTTTGAGCCGTTTGATATTCAGAACGGAAACAGTTTTGCTACGCCCATATGCCGATCAAGTTTAGTAAGCAAAATACCGTGTACGCCATTTTCATATCGTTGCCCTGTCCACGGATAACTATGATCAATGCTACGAGTACGTCAATCGTTGTCGCTACTGTCTTTAAAATTGTTTGCAAGCCGCTCATCGTAATCACTCCTTTCTCTCTCGGGGCAATTTGGCATTACCGTGATCCCCGATTCGCTCCACTCAATCGGTGTACCCGTATCGGCACATTCATCATCGGCTCTGTTACAAATCTCGCAACAAATCATTTCTTTTTCCACCTTTCCTCTAGTCTGTAAACTATTTCACCTATCAGCATAATCACCGCTATCACCAAACCGCTCTCAAGTAATGCTTTCAACGCTTTGATTATCCCATTCATCGTAGGCAAACTTATCATCCTCATACTCCTGTTTTCTGTATTCGGCTTTCAATTCCTGTTTCCACTCTTTGCGTTCTTCATCTGTTCCGTACTGTCTGTCATCGTTGTGTATGCTCATTCCTTATCCTCACTTTCTGACTTTATTTCTCTGAATATCGGCTTAACATCAAGCATCTGTTCCATAACCTTTCTGTTATCTTCGTTTATCTCCTCGTCATTGACATATCTTCGCATGGCGTGATTTATGACGAGTGCTTCTGTCGGTGTGTACTCTGCTTTAATAGCCTTGACGATTTCGCCTTGTTTTTCGACTATCAGTTTCATTCCTTACCGCCTTTCTGATATGGTGCGTTCCACCAAGTTTCGCTAAACGATTTAACCTCTCCCTCATACATCACATCAATAAATGGCGTTTCGTAACGACTTTCATCAATATATGCTTTTGGGAACATAGCCTTTATCACATCCCCATTTGTCGCATTGTCAGGTATAGGTGTGCCATTGGCTATTGCTTTTTCCCACCATTCCAATCCAACTACTCCGTTATTTTTCCATTTACACTTTTTATATGTTTCTTCGTCTATATCAATTATCAGTTTCATTCTTCTGTCTTTTCTTCCCTCTGTATATCATCCTTTAACCTTTGTCTTGTAACTTTTTGATTTATGCGTTTTTGCTTTTTCCATCCACTAGGATGGTTCTTTGCTCCGCAACAAAATTTCTTGTAGAATCTATCAAGAAATACTAACTTCTTTGTACTTCTCATTATTTATCCTCACTTTCTGACTTATCAACTATTGCCACGCCATATCCATCATGTGTCCTACTCCATACCAACTCGTCATCCATTTCAAGCAAAGTCATAACTGCTTTTGCTACTTTTACTTTAACTGGATAA
>Ga0310690_10002181_pt1 | contig 32585 bp, 43 predicted proteins | sample AusTroGonzalo_MG_2_FD_207661 | JGI IMG/M metagenome (GOLD analysis project Ga0310690, IMG submission 207661) | Bovine rumen microbial communities from tropical cattle in Woodstock, Queensland, Australia - Gonzalo_04 (v2) (version 2) | ecosystem: Host-associated > Mammals > Digestive system >...
CGTCGGCAGAAGCGCCGCCGCCGACAGTCCACCGGACTGTCGGATTTCGGTCTTCGAGCCCCGTCCTGCGTAAATAAAATACGAGCAGACGCATAAAGCATCTGCTCGTATTTTGGTGACCCGTACGGGACTCGAACACAGGTATAAATCGCTAAAACCATTGTAATTTCAACGCTTTCCAAACTCGGCGTGACACTTTTGTGACACTTTTTCACTTTCCGGCAAAGAAATCCGTGAAGACTTTTGCTTGATTGCTAATGTCGGACTCTGCAAGATGCGTATAGATTTTGTGCATCGTTGCGGGATTGCTCCAGCCGCCGATCTGCATTGCGATCCGCTCCGGGATCTGCAGGTGATAGGCAAGCGAAGCGAACGAGTGCCGTAGCCCGTGGACGCCGACCTTCGGAAGCCCGTTGACCTCGCAGACCCGGTTTATTCCTTCGTACAGATACGACGGATTGAAGCGGACAACTTTCCCTTCCTGCGGCTTTGCGTTCGACAGCGCGGCAAAAAGCGGCTCAATCATCGGCACGTCGCGGCGGCTTGAGGTGTTCTTGTTCTCCTGCTTCTGCGTGAGCTTCCAGTTTTCGTCATAGACCGCGGATCCGCGGATATGAATGACGCGATTGTGCAGATCGACGTTGCTCCAATCCAGACCGAGGATCTCCGAACGGCGCAGACTGGAGAGCGCAAGCAGCGCCGCAATTTCGATGTTCTTACCCTTTACGGCGGAGAGGAAGGTGTCGATCTGCTTCGGATCCAGGAAGGGACGCTCCGCCTTGATGACCTGCCCGATGTTGACGGCGACGCGCGCGCCGGTCTGCTCGAACAGGACAGCATTGACAAACCCGAAGGAGTTCTTGAGTGTCTTCGACGCAATGCGCTTCTTCTCTTCGTTCACGGCGCGCTGACATACCTGCTGCGTGATCGCCGAAATCTGCATATTCCAGAGCGGCAGAAACCGGGTGCGGATGATCTGACGGTATCCGCAAATCGTTGATGGCGACAGTACCGCCGAGCGGTTTTCAATGTAGATCTCTGCGGCCTCACGCAGCGTGAGCCGGTTGTTCAATCCGGCTGCACTTTTTGCGCGGCTCTTGATCGCCATAGCTTCACGTTCAGCCGCAGATCGCGTCTCTCGCGTGATTCTGTACTCCCGACCTTCGACTTTGACTCTGACCGTCCAATTTCCGGACGGCAGTTTCTTTGCTTTCGGTGTTTTCATAGCGCCTCCGCTTGACATCTCGGACGCAATCTGCTACCATAAAAGGGTAGACTACGCCCTTGTGTTGTGAGTGTGTTTTCTACATCTGCCCGCTTCCGACTGGACCTCGGAGGCGGGTTTTTTATTTATTCTTCTCCAATATGGAAAAAGTCAAGGGTTATCTCACCGTCTGTAATTGAAAGATACGGGAAGCCTTTTGAGCTTGACAGTATTGTTTTCAGTGAGTAATTCCCATATAGAGTTGACATCAAGTCTCGCGCAGAATTGTGTAGCCCAAGGAATGATGCTGTCAAATCATCCCATAGCTTCATACTTTCCTGCGATCCATTGCTTGCGTCTGAATACAAGGATGTAAACTCATCATTTAAGATAATAACCGTAGCGGTGCCATCCTCGACTGTTACAAGCGTCTGGTATGCGGTATTAGAAAAAACATTTGTCAGAAGCGTTTTCAGTTGCTCCGGATTATCGATGAGAGGTGCAGCAGTCGTTTCGATAGTTGTTTCTTCTTCGGTATGCGCAACGGTTGTTTCGACCTGCTCAGTGATTATTTCTTCTGACGTTGAAGGAATGTCTGTTGCTTCCGACGCTTTCGATGTTTCAGCAGCAGCACAAGCAGAAAGTGCAAGTAAGAGCGAGATGGATAAAAGAATTGCAAAAAACTTTTTCATTAGGTTTTCCCCCTAAAAAAATAATTCAGTAGCGAGATTGCCGTGTGTGTAATAGCACACGGCTTTTTTTATAAGGTCTTCAGTTACGCCGAACAGATCGGCGAGCTGCCACAGCTCCGTGTATCCGGCTGCGACGGCTTTGTCCAGATCGGCGGCGGAGATCAGGCGGCGAATCGCCCACTTGTCTGCGCGGTTTTCGTGACGCTGCCGACAGTCTACGGCGGTATACCTGCTATAAAACGATCCGGTCACGCAATGGCCGAGCTCGTGCGCGAGGCGGGTGCGTTCGTCCGCTTCGGTTTGGATCTGCGTCCGGTCGATGCCGATATAACACAGATCACCGTCTTCGATTGACATGGATGCGTTATGCGGCAGGGAGAAGTCCAGCACCTGGATCCCTTTCCGCTCTGCGCACCGATAGAGCGAGGTTAATGTCTTCAACGATTACCCCTTCTTCTGGCGCTCTTTGACGTAGGCGGCGAAGCGCTTCACCTCCTCGTACATCTCGTCGGTGATCTCACTGTCTCCGCCAAACAGAGCGAACTTAATATCCTCATCACTTACGCGCTCTCTGGATTTGCTTCCAGCGGGCGCTTCTTCTGTTTCTTCATCTCGGAGGATATCATCTGTCTGCACGCCGTAGAGAGAACACATCCTAACGAGAATTGTATTTTCAATATTATTCAATCCACGCTCATAGTTGCTTATTGCTTGATAAGTTAATCCAAGAGCATCGGCTACCTGTGCTTGCGTCATATGCGCGTTTTGCCTTGCGCGCTTAATCCTCATTGCAATAGAGCGCCGTTTGAGATCGTTGATTGTCATGTTATCGCCTCCTTTTTGATTATATAGCATCTATTGAGCGCGTGTCAATAAATTATTTATTTTTTCAAAAATAATGCTTGACATTCAACAAAATATTGATTATACTACACACATACTCAATGATTTGTTGAGAGCTCAATGAAAGGAGGCGGTCAAATGCAGGTGAAATGCAGAGGAAACGACATCAATGATAGGCTTCGTGTTTTTCTGGAGGAGAATGATAAAAAGTCTGCACCGATTGCAACAAAAGCAAATATCAGACAGGATACTTTTTCCAGAATTGTGAATTCGAAAAGGCCGATATTTGCTGATGAAATTGTTCCTATCTGTGATGCGGCAGGTTGCTCTGTAGATTATCTTCTCGGAGTAAGTAAAGGATAACAATTATGTAGTCCAATAAACCGGACTTGCGGAAGGTGATTGCATTGGAAATTGGAAGAAAAATCAACAACTACCTTAAATCAAACGGAATTTCTCAATCGTTCCTAAGTAGCAAAATCAGGATGAACCCGTCAAAGCTGAACCTCTCTTTGAACGGCAAGCGAAAACTTAGCCTTGATGAGTACGCGACCATCTGCTGGGCGCTCGGCGTTGGGGTAGATGTGTTTCTTGAACCCAGAGCACCCGGCGAGCAGAAAGAAACGTAAAGACCGCCCTGCGCGGTGTACACAGGGCGGCGGCGACTTACTTACTCCCAAGCATTCTACTCCAAGCAGACCCTTTTTCAAGGCAATACATCCACTTGGCGGAAGATGAAAAACAGGAAATTGATGTAACAACATATCCTTCTTTCAACAGCTTGGAAGTTTCCGCTGGTGAAGTGGTGAAGATGATGTTCTTCACAGCAACCCCTCCTTTCAGAATGGCTTTGGGTTTGCGCCAACTCCCATTCTATCTGAAAGGATTTAGAAAAACAATATTAAATAATTAGATTTTCTTCAAAATACTACTTTTCAAGGAGGCGAGTACACTGATATCCAACTCCGCTTTGATTGTAATGGCTGCCCTAAATGTTGTCTTTTCGTTGGCGAATCTAATCTGTTGCATCCTACGCTGCCTTAAGGAATGAGAATACAAGAGTTGCTATCGCGACAAGAAGCGACGCAGATGCGATTGCCGTACTGATGATATTCCATCGTTTTGCGGTTTTATGAATCTTTTCGTCAGATTTCTTTCGCTCTTCGATTTCTGTTTCCAGCACGCGATAGAAGGATAAGAAATGCGCATCGAACTCATCGAGATCACCTTGCAATAATTCGAGACGCATTCTCTCAGACATTGGAACCATATCCGGATCAACGTAATTGACGGAGTGATTCATCCTCGGTCACCTCCTTTCACCTGCGATTGTAGCACTTTGAATGTGAGGTGGCAAGAACATCCACAGCATACCAAACAAAATGTCCGATAAATCGGACAGAAAGGAGGAAAAAGGAATGCCGCGACTGAAACCTACACCGGCAGAACGCGCAGCGGCAGAAGCGGAACTGCGCAAGCGGTCGCTGCTCGGAACTCTCAATAAGTACCGGATGATTTGCGGCTTCAACTCGTGGAAGCTCGCGGCATCCGTGATCGGTATGAGCCCTGCGACCATCTTCCGGAGAATCAGGGAGCCGGAATCATTCACAATCGCGGAGCTGCACCGCATCGTCCGCGCCCTTCGCATCCCAAAGGACGAAATCTCAGACATCATTTTTTCATAGGAGGATAAGAAAATGAACAACAACGCACAGATCATCCCTGTCGCACTGCGACGCAACCATCTCTACGTGGACGAGCCGGCGGAATTCTCGCGGATCAATCAACACTCCGAACAGAATAGGCAGCGCGAAACCGAGCGCATTGAGAGCGATCTCCGCGAGCGCAACCGTAAGCGCAGAGAGGCACGGAATGAACATCGTCGCCTTATGCACAACTGCTACCTGATGCTCCTCGGAGCTGGCGCAACCTTATGTGCGATCTCCGCCGTGCTCGCATGGCGCGCGTCCTATCCGGCGCTTGCGATTTTCCCCGCAGTCCTTGCGGTCGTGTCGCTCTGGGCCGGGACGTCGACGAAGAGAGGAGATACATAATGGCGCTTTTCAAACGCTGCCCGTACTGCGGCTGTAATCTCGATCCGGGCGAAACCTGTGACTGTAAAAAAGAAGCCGTTCCCGCGGCAACGGGAACGACTTGCAAAGCGGATGTAGAGTTGGACCTCATATCCGCTCCTATTATAACGCATTCACCCGAAATAGTCAAGGGTGAGAAAGGAGCATAAGTAATGAAAGAAATCAAAATCACGCGGCTGACGCTGGAGAATTTCAAATGCCACGAGGCGCTGACGCTGGATCTTATGGGAGAATCCGTCAGCATCCACGGCGACAACGCGACCGGCAAAACGTCCGTCTATGACGCGCTGACCTGGCTGCTGTTTGGCAAGGACAGCAGCGGCGCAGGTGAAAAAAATATTGATATCAAGCCCCTCACGTCGACCGGCGAGATCAAAGACCACGCGGCGATCACCGCCGTCGAAGCGATCCTCGAGATCGACGGAACGCCGATGACGCTGAAGCGCACCCTGCGCGAGATCTGGAGCACGAAGCGCGGCTCCTCAGCGGCTACATACGACGGCAACACCAGTGACTATTTCGTCGACGGCGTGCCTTGCAAGAAATACGAGTATGAGCGCAGGATCGGCGAGGTCATCAGCGAAGATACCTTCCGGCTGCTGACCGGGGTGTCATTCTTCGCCTCCGAGATGGACTGGAAGGATCGCCGCAGGACGTTATTCAATATTGCCGGCGCTCTGACCGACAAGGACATTATGGCGACCGATGCGCGGTTCGACGAACTCTCTGCTCTGTGCGGCACGCTGACCGTGGACGATCTCAAGAAAAAGACCGTTTCCGAGCGCAAAGGACTGCTCGGTGTACGCGACGAAACGCCTGCGAAACTGTCCGCGCTGATGGACGTGCAGCGTGAACTGTCCGGCAACGACTTTGCGGCTGCCCGCTCCGAACTGCAGCGGCTGACCGCAGAAAAGGAAGGCATTATGCGCCGCATTGCGGAACTGCAGCAGAACTCCGCGGCGACGGCAAAAGAGAGCGAGATTGCCGGTCTGCGCCTGGAGCAGAAAGATCTGGACGCCGAAAATGCGGCGTTCCGCGCCGAGCAGAAGGCGAAGCAGCCGGACACCAGCGGTATTCAGTTGGAAATCAGCCGCTTGCAGAGTGAAAAGGCGGAGTGCGAACGGGAGATCAAGTCGCTGCAATCCCGCATTTCCGTTTTCGAGAAAGACATTGCGGACGTCAGGTCGCGCTGGATCGCTGTCAACGATGAAACCTTCGCCGGTGGCAAGTGTCCGACCTGTGGACAGAGCCTGCCGATGGAGCAGCTCAAGCGTGCGACGGACGATTTTGACCGCCGCAAGCGCGAACGCCTCGCCGAGATCGAGCGAACCGCGGACGGTCTGAAACAGCAGAAAGCCGACGCAGAGGGCAGGATTTCCGCCCTGCGCGAGAAAATCGAGCAGGCGGACACTACGCTCGCCAACCTCGAAAAGGCAGCGGCAGAGGCGAAGGAAGCGGCCACAGAGCCGAACGATCTGCCGGACTACGCCGAGCGCTCCGAGAAGATCGCTGCAGAGATCGCCCGGCTGACTGCCGAAAAGGAACGAATCCTCGCGGACGGCGCTTCCGTTGCAGACGAACTCCGCAGGCGGTTGACCGACATCAACGCGCAGATCTCTGCGCAGAACGCGATCCTCGGCAAGGAAGAAACCCTCGCGTCTGTCAATGAGCGAATCCGTATTCAGCGGGAGAATGCAGAACAAGCCGCCGCGCAGTTGGAGAAACTGGACAAGACGCTGTGGCTGATCGAGGATTTCATCCGCTACAAGACCGGCTTTGTCGAGGACAGCATCAATTCGATGTTCCGCCTTGCCAAGTTCCGGCTGTTCCGCGAGCAGGCGAACGGCGGCGTCGAAGAACGCTGCGACGTGACCTTTGACGGCATTCCGTATGCGAGCCTGAACAGCGGCGCTCGGATCAACGTCGGGATCGACATCATCAACACGTTCTCGCGGCATTACGGCGTCAGCGTTCCGCTGTTTATCGACAACGCGGAATCCGTCACCAGACTGGAAGAAACCGACACGCAGGTCATTCGGCTTGTGGTCGACGAAACCTGCAAGGAATTGAGGTGCAATTATGAGAATTAAGGACAGAGCGCGGCCGAAGGTGCCGCCGGTAGAGCCGGGCGTATATTATGCGATCTGCGTCGGCGTGATCGACCTCGGCGAGCAGTATTCCGAGAAATTCAAATCTTACTCCAACAAACTCCGCATCGTTTGGGAACTGGTCGGCGAAACGGTCGAGATCGACGGCGAGCAGAAGCCGCGGCAGCTCTCCAAAGAGTTCACTTTCTCCAGCAACAAAAAGAGCAATCTCCGCGCATTCCTGACCAGTTGGAACGGCAGAACGTACAACGATGAGGAATTCGCCGATCTTGAACTGTTCGACCAGATCGGAAAAGCGTGTCAGCTGCAGGTCGTGCTGAATGACACCGGCGAATATGCCAATATCGACAGCATTATGGCGATCCCGAAGGGCGTCACCGTGCCCACGACCGACACGACGCCTATCATCTGGGATATGGATAACTGGGACGATGATCTGTTCGCGGCGCTCCCGGAATGGACGCAGGAGCAGATCAAGAAGTCCACGCAGTACCAGAAGGCGCACGCTCCGACGGATGAGCTGGAGATCAAGCCGGAAGAGCCTGCAGCAAAGGAGTGTCCGATATGACGTTCGAGGCGATCGCTTCCAGCAGCCACGGCAACGCCTATATCGTATCCGATGGAGAGACCCGCATTCTTCTCGAGTGCGGGATCTCCCACCGGAGATTGCAGCAGGCGGCGGGCTTCGGGCTTTCTGCTATGGATGCCTGCCTCGTTTCCCACGAACACAAGGATCACGCCTGCGCCGTCGCAGACGTCATCGCGGACGGGATCCCGGTCTATATGTCGGACGGCACCGCTGCGGCGCTCGATCTTGATACCGTGGAGATCATCGCCGACCGGGAGACCTTCACCGTCGGAACAATCGATGTTATGCCGTTTTCAACATTCCACGACGCGCAGGAGCCGATCGGCTTTCTGATGCGGAGTCGCGTGGACGGGGAATCTATCGCGTTTGCGACGGATACGGTCAACCTGCGCTATCAATTCCGGCACTTGACGATGCTTGCGATCGAGGCGAACTATGACCGCGCGATTCTGGACCGCTGCGAACGGATCCCGGACAAGGTGCGGCACCGCATCGTGAACAGTCATATGGAGATCGACACGCTCTGCGACTATCTGAAAACGCTGGATCTCTCGGAGTGTCGGCACATCTATCTGCTGCATCTGTCAGACGCGACAAGCCACGAGGGGCATTTTATCAACAAGGTCAGGCGCTGCGTCCCGGCGGACGTCGAGGTCAGCGCGTGCGCGAGGTGAACGGTATGGGAAAACCGGGAGTAATGATCTATTTCGGCGACGCGGAAGCGCTTGCACCGCTCAGCGACGCTGATCGCGGCAGAATGTTTCAAGCGATTGTTGATTATTCCAGAGACGGAGTGTCACCGGATTTCTCTGCGCCTCAGGATACCGGGCTTGCCGGATTATGGGTCGTGTTCAAAAAGGCGGTAGACGCTGATTCTGACAGGTATACAAAAGTCTCATTGCAGAAGAAGTACGCAAGGTATTGCGGAATACAGCGGGCAAATGGAGTTATCCCAATGGGATTCGACGATTGGCTTAAACATCAAGGAGTGTTAACGGATGTCAACGACCGTCAACGACCGTCAACGACCGACCAACGGGAGCCAACGGAAACGACCAATAACCAATTACCAATTACCAATAACCAATTTCCAAATACCAATTACCAAATTCCAAATAATCTCTCTAAGAAAGAAGAAAAAGAAGAAAGAAAAATCATGCAGCAGATGAAGGCGGAGTATGAGGCCGCCTTCGGCGGCGGTCCTTCCGATCTTGAAGAGTGGAATTATTTGATCCGTACATACGGAGCTGATGCAGCGCGGAGGGCAATGCAGGAGGCAAAAGAAAAGGGAATGACCCAGTATGCCGCATGGCTGTTCGTGACGACACGGATCAAGTTTCCGGATGATGAATAAGGAGCCAATATGAAACAGAAGAATACTATGCTCGCCCGGATGGAGGCGAAAATCGCCGCACGGGAGCACGCGAAGTATCAGGCGCAGCTTGACATCGCCCTGCAGATGGGCATGGACGCCGCGACGATCGCCGCCAACGACGTTCTCGGCATGGAGCAGGACAAGGCGGCAGACTTCCTGACCGCCTACATAGAAACCTACAACACGATCTGCAAGATGATCACGGAGGACAGCAAGGACGATCCGGATATCGTTTACTCGACCGCGAAGATCGACCAGCGCCTGCGTCAGATCGTCGGCGATGGGGTATTCAAGCCGTGGGAGGTACGGTATGGCGGGTAATAGAGCGCAGACGTCCATCCTGGACGAGATCATCGTTGATAACTTCGCCGGAGGCGGCGGGGCGTCAACGGGTATCGAACTGGCCACCGGGCGGGTGGTCGAGATCGCGATCAATCACGACCCCAACGCGATCCTGATGCACCGCACCAATCATCCATACACGCAGCACCTGCAGGCGTCCGTCTGGGACGTCGATCCGGTCGAGGTCTGCCGCGGGCGTCCGGTCGGTTTGGCGTGGTTCTCGCCGGACTGCAAGCACTTTTCCAAAGCGAAGGGCGCGGCGCTCGTGGATCGGAACATCCGCGGGCTTGCGTGGATCGTTCTGCGGTGGGCGGGAACGGTTCGCCCTCGCGTGATCATTCTGGAGAACGTCGAGGAGTTCCAGACCTGGGGACCGGTGCGGAAGGGCAAGCCGGTCAAAAAGAAAGCAGGGCAGACGTTCCGGAAGTGGATCGGGCAGCTTGAGGCGCTCGGCTATCGTGTTGAACATCGGGAACTGGTCGCGGCGGACTACGGAGCGCCGACCACGCGCAAGCGGTTCGTCCTGGTCGCCCGCTGTGACGGCAGGCCTATCGTCTGGCCGAAGCGAACGCACGCACCGGCGGACAGCGCGGAGGTCAAAAGCGGGAAACTGCTGCCGTGGAGATCTGCGGCGGAGATCATCGACTGGTCAATCCCGTGTCCGTCCATCTTCGAGAGCAAGCAGGAGATTTTCGAGAAATACGGCGTCAAGGCCGTTCGTCCTCTCGCAGACGCAACGGAGCGCAGAGCGATCCGCGGCGTGGACAAATTCACGATTAAGAGCGCAGAGCCGTTTATCGTGCCGACCGGGTACGGCGAGGCGGCGGGCCAACTGCCGCGCGTCCACGACATCAACAAGCCGCTTCCTACCGTGGTTAGTTCCACTAAGCACAACCTTTGCAAGCCGGTGTTGGCACCGATCACTTTTACAAACACTGGTTCCTCGGTAGGCGCCCCTGCAAATCAACCTATTGGAGTAGTCAGAAGCGCAGGCGGCATCGTTATGACCGCCGCCAACCTGATCCAGTACCACACAGAGCAGACGGAGGACGTCCGTGCCGGAGGCGTGGCAAAGCCCCTTCCGACAGTCGACGGCTCCAACCGGCACGCGCTCGTATCGGCGCAACTGACGGAGTATTACGGCAACGGCAGACCGCTTGAAGTTCGGACACCGATGCGTACCGCAACGAGCCACGACCGCGAGGCGCTGACGACGGCGGTGATGCAGCCGTTTCACGCAGGCGGCTACAACGGCAAAGGCAATCTGCCGACGGAGCCGGTCAATACGATCACGGCCTCCGGCGGTCAGAGTTTGGTCACCGCGTCGATTGCCGAGTTCAAGGGGCAGGACGTCGGGCAGGATCTGCACCGTCCTCTGCGGACGATTACGGCGAGCGCGGGAGAGTTCGCGGCGGTCTATACGCGGATCGTCAAGTACGCGCCCGGCGCCGACCTTGGCTGCTGGCCGCAGATCCGGGCGCTGCTCAACAAGCATTGCGGCTATCACCTTGCGGACGATGAGATCATCCTGCTGAACATCGGCGGCGTCTGGTATTTCATCAGCGACATCGGTCTGCGGATGCTGACGCCGAAGGAGCTGTACGCGGCTATGGGGTTCCCGCCTGACTACATTATCGACCGGGACTACACCGGAAAGCCGTACCCGAAGAGCGCGCAGGTCGCTCGGTGCGGAAACGCCGTCTGTCCTCCGATGGCAGAGGCGGTCGTCCGCGCCAACCTGCCGGAGTGGTGCGCGGGCGTGCAGATCACCACGATGCTGCAGTTGATGGATATGGTCGCGGTATGAGGAGGTGGAAACATTGAACTGGAAATATGAAGCAATCGACAAGCTCAAGGGCTACGAGACGCACAAGGCGGCGCTGGAGTCCATTCCGGAGGAGATCGCCCGGCTGGAATCCGCTGCCTGCTCGATCCGCTCGGCGACCGCTGACGGCACGGCAGTATCGGGCGGCGGAAATAAGCGCGAGGATATGCTCCTGTCGAACATCGTCCTGCGGGAAGAACTGGATCGTCAGCTCGAACAGGCGCGGGCGTGGGTGTCCGTCGTGGATCGTTCCCTCGCCGTCCTGGACGATGAGGAGCGCCGGATCCTCGATCTGATGTACATTCACCGCCGCTCCGGCAGCGTCGAGCAGCTATGCAGCGAGCTCAATATCGAGCAGGCGTCCGTCTATCGCCGCCGCGATGTTGCACTTTACAGGTTCACAATCGCATTATACGGGGTTACATAATGAAAGGATTATGTAACCTACCGCAAGTCTATTTCACAATATATTGTGTTCATTGACTTTCAAATTATACAACACTTGCTACTTGACAGCAAAAGACATAATAGATATAATACTTATGCGGAAGAATCTTTGACTTTTTGCTATATTTATGCTATTATAATGTTTCAGCTCAACATATAATAGTTTGTGAAGGAGGGATAGATATGCAAAATGCTCGTATGCTTGGTAATTATATTGAACAACTAGCAACCGAAAAGGGGTTATCTATTTCTGACCTAAGTCAAACTTTAGGATGCCCTGAGCATAAAGTGCAAGCGCTGTATAAAGGTCTTGCTTTTGCATCGTTTGATCAAATGTCAAAACTTGCCGCTCTATTAGGGGTTACTGTTAGCCAACTTCTTTCTGGCGATGCGGCGCATTACAACAAAACGGTTGTGTGCTGCATGAATGACTTTGATGATGTTAACCAAAGAGAGACAATCCTTGATTTGATTTACAACTATGTTGATATTGCCAATGCAGTAAGAATGAATTGATAGTATTTGTTAAAATCTATAAAGTCAAAAGGCATGGTTACACCGTGCCTTTTCTTTTAAGGAGCAAGATATGGATAAGATAACTATTTTACCGTATGATATTGAAATCATCATCAAAAGGTTTATAGATGAAAAGTTTAAAACAGAAAATTTGAGAGAAGAGTTTCCAAATCGTTTATTGCGTAATGATGTTCTAAAAATCCTTGATCGGTATTGTACACTTGTCTATTATCCATTAGAAGGTGAAGATCATAATAATGGTTTTCGACTCAAAGATATTCCGCTTGCTGACGGAACGCTTCAAGATTTTGTGTTTATTAACACCGCACAACGGATGGAAAAACAAGTGTTTACTGCTGCACACGAGTTGGGACACATTTGGAATGTGGATGAGTATGTTTTTTCCAATTTAAAACAATCTGTAGGCGTATATGAGGATACACCCGAGAACAGAGAGCAGATTGTCAACAGATTTGCTGCGGTGCTATTGATTCCTGAAAACGAGTTCAAAGCATCGGTTAATATTGGCTTACAAACATTGGGGGATGAAAAGAACAAGCTAATCACCTATACTGATTTACTTAAGTTGATTGTTATTCTTATGAATCAGTTTTACGCACCAATGAAATCCATAGCTTTAAGATTGGTGGAATTCGGTTTTTTTACTAGTGATGCTATTGAGAAAATTCTTGGGATGAAGGATATTCCTCGGAAAGCAATCGATGATTATGTGGATTCTCTAATCGTCCAATTTGGCTATGATGACCGGCTTAAGCCAACAAATAAAAGATGGATAGATGGATTATCTGATAAACTTGATTTTGCAGAAAAGAACAATCTTGTAACAAAAAGAAAAATAGAACTGATGAGAGAGAAATTTGGTTTGAAACCCATTTCAAATATGCCGGCTATGGATAGTACAATTCCTCTCGAATCATAGGAAGGCTTTTGGATAATATGCAGAATGAGACAAAGATAGCGGCTATTGATAATGATTTTGTTAACAAATTGGTTGAATGTAAATTGAATGATGAAACGCTGCTTCAGCGAATTAAGACAATTCTTTTTGAACTTAACTTGTCTACTGTCATGCATCCACTTGTCTATGAGAAAGAATTACTTATAAAGAAGAAGCGCGCAGCATTATTTTTTGAAAGGCAAATAATCCATAAGATGGAATTCTCGGAGATTCTTCAAGAGGACCCCGAGAGGATCAATTATTATATATATCTTGTGGGAGTGCTGTATGAAAAACTAACGGGAACAGTCCTTCCAGTTTTCGGAGAAGAAGTACTGACATACTGGGCGTATAGAGAAAATCTTGGAGAAATCCATTCAGTAACCATGTGTGTGGTATGTGGATATGGTGTGTTCCTATCTGATGATGGAGATTCAAAGATTCTTCGGGAGAAACTAAGAGATGACTCAATAGCTACAATCGATGTGTATGATCGTAAAGAGCTTGTTGAAAAACATCTACAGGAAGGCGAGACAATAATCCCACGAACGGAACGACGCCAGCTTGCACATTCGTTATAGTAAACGGATTGGCGAAAAGATGGGAAAAAAACGAGAAGACTTTTACGAAAACATGTGCTATACTGTAAAAAATGAAGTTTGCGAAGACCTCACCGGGGCGGCTCGGTGGGGTCTTTCCTTTGTGGGTGGTGACGATGGCTCTTAACGAGCGCCAAAGAAAATTTGTCGAGGAATATCTTGTGGATCTGAACGCTACGCAGGCGGCGCTTCGAGCCGGATACAGCCCGAAAACGGCGTATTCTATCGGGCAGCGCCTGTTGAAAAATGTTGAAATTGCCGAAGCGATCAAAAAGCGGACGGACGCACAGATTAAGCGCACGGATATTACGGCGGATTTCGTGCTGACGGAGCTGATGAAGATCGCGTCTGCGAATCTGACCGACTTCGTTACAGTCGGAAAACGAAACCGTGTATCGTTCATTCCGACGCAAGCTGTTCCTGCAGAGAAACTGGCGGCGCTGGCCTCCATCAAAAAGGGAAAGTCCGGGGAGCTGGAGATCAAGACGCATGACAAGCTCCGTGCGCTTGAAATGCTGATGAAGCATCTCGGCCTGTTCGATAAGTCGAACGGCGACGATGAAAACTCTCTTGCGGAATTCCTAAAAGCGACGAATCCCACACCCGAAGAAATTGAGGCGCTGTTTGCCGATGAGGAAGAATAAGGGATTTACGTTCAAGCCGTTCTCGCCGAAGCAGCGCCGGCTTATGTACTGGTGGCGAGAAGGCAGCCCTCACGCGGACTGCAATATGGTGATTGCCGACGGCGCTGTCCGTTCCGGAAAGACAATCGCTATGATTTGCGGCTTTTTTCTCTGGTCGTTTGACACCTTTGAGGGAGAAACCTTCATCCTCGCCGGAAAGACCATCGGCGCCCTGAAAAAGAACGTGATCGCACCTGCCCTCGCCATTCTCAAAGCGTGGGGGCGGAAATACCATTATGTCAGTTCCGGCGACGAGGCGCGGATCGAGGTCGGCGGCAACGTCTATTATCTCTACGATGCCCACAACGAGCGCAGTCAGGACAGACTGCAGGGCTTGACCGCCGCTGGCGCTCTGGCAGACGAAGTAGCGCTGTTCCCGCGTTCCTTTGTGGAGCAGATGATCGCCCGCTGCTCTGTGGACGGCGCCAAGCTGTGGCTGAACTGCAACCCGGAATCACCGGCGCATTTTGTCAAAGCAGAGCTGATCGACAAGGCGAGGCAGAAGAATATCTACGTTCTACACTTCCGGATGGAGGACAATCTGACGCTGTCGGAGAGGATCCGGACGTTCTTCCGAAACGCTTTTTCCGGCGTGTTCTATCGCCGCTTTATCCTGGGTGAATGGACGCTCACGGACGGCCTGGTCTATCAGGACTTTGCGAACGATCCGAACGAATACACGATCACGGAAATCCCACCGATCATGTACGCAACAATTGGCGTCGACTTCGGCGGCACCGGATCCGCGCACTCGTTCACGCTCACGGGGTTTACTCCGCGCTTTGAGAGCATCGTCATCCTGTCGGAGTATTATCACTCGAACAAGGACGGCAAGGCACTCAACCCCGTGCAGCTTCAAAATGCCTTTGTCGAATTTGTCAGAGAGGCGCGTCAAAAGTTCAAGGTCTACGAAGCGTTCTGCGACAGCGCAGAACAGACGCTGATTCAGGGACTGCAATCTGCTGTCGCGGCAGCCGGCATCACGATCGAGATCAAAAATGCGCGCAAGGGTCCGATCAATGACCGGATCGCGTTCTACAATTCGATGATCGCACAGAGACGCTTTTTTATACACAAGTCCTGCACGAACACGATCAAGGCAATGTGCGAGGCGGTCTACAACAGCAAGAATAAAACAGAGGACGAACGTCTTGACGACGGCTCGACCAATATTGACAGCCTGGACAGTATGGAGTATTCCACCGAATCTGTCCAGGCAAATATCATCTATCTCGGAATGAGGTGAAACCTTGAGAGCGATTACGCGGTATCTGCAGGATCGCGGCTACAGCTGCGTTCCCGATGAATACTACAGTCTGATTGAGCTGTGGAAAAAGTGGTACAAAGGGAAGGTCCCGTCCGTTCATTCGTACTCGCAGTACAACGGCAAGAAGAAGGTCCGCAGGATGCGTAAGAGCCTCGGCCTCGGCAAGACGATCCCGGAGGACTGGGCGAACCTTCTGCTCAACGAGAAGGTCAGTATCTCTTTGAAGAAAAAGACGCAGCAGACCAAGATCGAGGAGATCCTTCGCGAGAACGAGTTCGCCTACCGAGGCAATCAGCTTATCGAGCTGACCTTCGCGCTCGGCTCCGGCGCATTTGTGGAGTATATGGACGGCGAGAACGTCTGCATCGACTACATCCGTGCCGGAATGATCTATCCGCTGTCGTGGAACAACGGCAAAATCACCGAATGTGCATTTGCGTCCGAACGGATATCCGGCAAGAAGAAAACGGTCTATCTCAATATTCACAGGCGAGAGAACGGCAAATATGTGATCGAGAATCACCTCTTCGAGCGCAATGGCAGCGTACTGACCGAGACCGATCTACCGGAAGGTGTATTGCCGGCGGTCAAGACCGGATCGGCGATCCCACGGTTCCAGATTCTGACACCGAATATCGCCAACAACGTGGATCCGGACTGTCCGCTCGGCGTTTCCGTATTCGCAAACGCGCTGGATCAGTTCGAGGTTGCGGATATCGTTTTTGACAGCTATTCCAATGAATTCCAACTCGGAAAAAAGCGGATCACGGTGCCGCTCTCGCTGGCGCGTATCCAAATGGAAGAAGACGGCACCACAACGCCGGTCTTTGACGATGCCGACACGGAATTCTATGCGGTCCCGCAGGTCGACGGCGGCGAGAACAAGATCCAGGAACACAATATGACGCTGCGCTCCGAAGCGCACAACACGGGGGTGCAGGATATGCTGAATCTCATCTCGTGGAAATGCGGCTTTGGTATGCGGCGCTATAAGTTCCAGAACGGCGACGTGAAAACCGCGACGGAGGTCATCTCGAACAATTCCGACCTGTACCGAAATCTGCAGAAGCACGAGCTGCGCCTAACCGCCGCGCTGACCGGACTGATCGACGCGATCTGCGATATGTTGCACCTCGGCAAAGCGGAGCTGACGATCGATTACGACGATTCGATCATCGAGGACAGCGACAAGGAACGCGCCAACGACCGGCAAGACGTCCGCGACGGACTCTTCCAGGCGTACGAGTACCGGATGAAATGGCGCTGCGAGGACGAACAAACCGCGAAATCAAAGGTCGCTGTCAACGGCGGTCTGACGCTGGAGTGATAGCACATGCTCCGTCCTGAATACCTCGAAGGACTGCCGGATGAAATCCTCGAATTGTTCTCCGAAGCGGAGCAGGAGATCCTTACTGATATGGCGCGGCGGATCTCGACCTATGATTATTGGATTCCCGCCGCCGATCACCAGAATCAGGTGCTGCGCGAAGCCGGAATCATGCAGGAGGATATCCTATCAGTGCTGTCGGCAACGACGCGGAAATCGGAGGAAGAGCTTCGCGCAATGATGCAGAGCGCCGGAAGCATGGCGCTGCACAATGATGAGAGCGTCTATGCGGCGGGCGGCTTCCGCGTGCCGTCGATCAAAGACAGCCTGCCACTGCGGAACGTGCTGAACGCCGGGTATCAGGCTACTGCAACCGAAATGCGGAACCTGTGCAGAACGACGGCGCGGACGGCATCAAAGCAGTTCGAGGATGCGCTTGACCGTGCGTGGCTCAATGTATCAAGCGGCGCGTTCGATGCGGACGCGGCGATCCGGTCGGCGATCAAGGAACTCTCAGAAAAGGGGATCCAGTCGATTACATATCCGTCCGGCAAGACGGACAGCATCGAAACTGCCGTCCGCCGTGCTGTCGTGACCGGTGTGAACCAGACGGCAGGGCAACTGCAGAATGAGCTTGCCGATGAACTCGGCTGCGATCTCGTCGAGGTCACGGCACATTCTGACGCCCGTCCGGAACACGCACTATGGCAGGGCAGAATCTATTCCAGATCGGGAAAGCACCCGAACTATCCTCCATTCGTCGCGTCCACTGGCTACGGCACCGGCGAGGGGTTATGCGGCTGGAACTGCCGCCACTCGTTTGGACCGTATATCGAAGGATCGACGCCGATCTATTCGCAGGAGGAACTGGACAAACTCAACGAGCCGACGGTCGAGGTCGACGGCAAGAAAATGACCGAATACGAAGCGCGGCAGCGGATGCGCTACAACGAGCGGCAGATCCGCAGATGGAAGCGGGAAGAGGTCGCCTTGAACGCTGCCGGACTGGACAGCGGTGAAGCGTCGGCAAAGGTCAGAGAATGGCAGGCGCGGCAGAGAGACTTTATCAATCAGACCGGCTTCAAGAGGCGGTACGGATTGGAACAGATATCCGGGGCGAGCCCAAAGATACTTCCAGACAGCAAACCTGTCGCAAATATGCGGATAGGAAGAAGCGTTGGCGCAAAATCGAAAAACTACGAGATCATTGACATTGAGACCGGGGAAGTGTATAATTTCCTTGAAGGAAGCCGCTTGCAGGATTCAACAGTATTTGCTGGAAACGGAGTTAAAACGCCGTTGCGTCCAGAGGTCGCGTTTGGTTTGGCGGAAGAATTCGGAGGAAAACCTTCGGACTGGCAACATGCGAAAGCGACCGCTGATATTAACTACAACGGCGAAATCCGGCGTGCAGAAGTTCATTGGTTCCAAGCAAAAGGAATTGGAAAAGTGAAATTCAAGGTAAAGAGGTGGCTCGATGAAGATTAAATACACCGGGAAAACGATTCCGCTGGAATTAACACAAGGGAAAACCTATGATGTGATTTCTGTAGAAAAAGGATGGTATCGAATCAAAGACGATACAGGGGATGACTATTTGTTCCCACCGAGCAGTTTTGAAATAGTTGAAGATTAACCACCAATCCGAGCATAAACCGGAGCGGTGGTTTTCATTTCCGTTTTGGTTTTATAACATGCATATTTCCCATAAAAACGCACGTTATAACCAGAATGCGGTTAATTTGGAAATAAAAGACAAATAATCGAATACTGTTGACGAAACCACGATGCGTTTGCACCGTGGTTTTTTCATACCCATTTTTGAGAACAGGAGGAAACTATGGAATTTCTGAAAGAACTTTTCAACGGGCAGCCGCTTTCGTACGAGCAGCTCGAAGCCGCCGCAAAGGCGAAGGGCCTTCAAGTCGTGAATGCTGCGGGCGGCGCGTACGTCCCGAAGACGGACGTCGATCACCTGAACGGTCAGATCACCACACTCACGGGTCAGCTCGGCGAGGCGAACAAGAAGCTCGAGGGCTATGACCCGAACTGGAAGCAGACCTCGGAGGCAGCAAGCCAGAAGCTCCTGCAGGAGCGCTTCGATTTTGCGCTCGAGAAGGGGATCGAGGCGGCAAAGCCCAGAAACGCGAAGGCGGTCATCGCGCTGATCGACCGCGACAAATTGAAGTTCGCCGATGGAGAAATCATCGGTCTTGATAAGCAGCTGAAGGAACTCAAGGAGAATGAGGATACGGCATTCCTCTTTGCGGAACAGCAGCCGATCAAGACGGGGCTTTCCCATCAGAACGGACAGGAAGGCGCTCCTGATAAGAAAGACGCCGCAAATAATGCTCTCAGAGCAATTTTCAGAGGAGGAAACTAATCTATGCCTAATCAGAGTATTTCCCGCACGGATGCCGAGGCGATCATTCAGGAGCAGGTCATTCCGACCGTCTTGCAGGATGCGCCGAAGCAGTCCGTAGTAATGCAGCTTGGCCGCAAGCTGCCCAACATGACCAGCAATCAGACCCGTATCCGTGTGCTGGATCTCCTGCCGATGGCCTACTGGGTTCACGGCGACACCGGCTTCAAGAGAACCTCGAAGCAGGCGTGGGATAACGTCTTTATCGACGCTGAAGAACTGGCTGTCATCGTCCCGATCTCGGAAGCTGTTCTTGAAGATGCCGACTTTGACATTTTCGGTGAAGTAACGCCGAAGGTCATTGAGGCGATTTCTGCAGCGGTCGATGCTGCAATCCTGTTCGGCGTCAACAAGCCGGCGAACTGGCCTGCCGATATTGTGACCCGCGCCCGGCAGGCAGGCAACAACGTAGCAGTCGGCAGCAATCCGAACTACTACGACCTCATTATGGGCGAGAACGGCGTCATCGCGAAGGTCGAGGATTCCGGCCGTATGGTCACCGGCGTCCTGTCGGCAATGGGTATGCGTGCCAAGCTGCGCGGCATCAAGGACGACGCCGGTCATCCGATCTACGTCAGCGATATGAAGGGCGCGACCCCGTATGCGCTTGACGGCAGCCCGATGTTCTTCCCGCAGAACGGCAGTTTTGCCACTTCGATCGCGCAGCTCGTTGCCGGCGATTTCTCCCAGATGGTCTACTCGATCCGCAAAGACATCACGGTCAAGATCCTCGACCAGGGCGTCATTCAGGATCCGGACACCAAGGAGATCGTCTACAACCTCGCGCAGCAGGATATGATCGCGCTGCGTGTCGTGTTCCGTATGGGCTGGGCTCTTCCGAACCCCGCGACCCGTATGGACGGCGACCGCGTGACCGTTCCGTTCGCGTATCTGGAACCGGCTTCCGCAATGACCGACTACTCCCTGACCTTCACCGTCACCGATTCCAACAGCGCGGCGGTCGCCGATGCCATCGTTGAGATCGACGGTGCCCGCGTCAAGACCAACAGCAGCGGCGTCGCGGTGTTCCACCTGCGTAACGGCAGCTACAAGTACAAGGTCAAGAAGGGCAGCGTCAGCGTCACCGGCACGAAGGCGATCTCCAGCTCCAACGCGACGCAGGCTGTGACGCTGGCGTAAGGAGGTAGACGATATGTCTATTAAGCAGGAACTGATCGCTCTTGCCGAACAGATCAGCGGCGAAAGCAATCTCTCCGCTGCGGATATCGCGTCTGCGATCAGGCTGGTCGCGGGCAAGATGCCGGAGGAGGCGTCCGCAACGAAGGCGGGCCTTGTCAAGCAGGGCGTCGCCGTCGCTGATGCAGCCGGTTCCGCACCGACCGCCGCCGAGTTTAACGCGCTGCTGGCTTCGCTTCGCGGCGGCGGATCGATCGCTACGGCGTCGACCTAAAAGGAGGTGACCGCCTTGCCGGACTATCAGTTCTATAAGGACGTCTACCACGGATTGCTTCCGAGCGACGAGTTTGAACGATTGCTCGTCAAGGCGGAGGCCTATCTTGCCGGCGCTACGCTCAACAAGAGCAGCCGGGCTGATCTCATCGCGCCGATCAGAAATGCCGTCAACCTCACGCTTTGCTCTCTTGTGGATGAAATGCGCAAGGCAGAGTGCGGAGGCGACGTCGTATCCGAGACGAACGACGGGATCAGCCGAACATACGCTGCGAAACGGCAGCAGACGGATGCGGAGAAGTACGCGGCGATCGTGCAGGAGCATCTTGCGTGGACCGGCCTTTTGTATCGGGGGTGCTGCTGATGCTCCTTGCGAATGATACGATCACCATCGTCCACCACACCGAAACTGCCGCGGAAGACGTCTACACCTGCACTGTATGCGTCGGCGTGAGCTGGTTCGGCAAGCGTGGAATGACCGCGTCCGCAAGCGGCGGACTGTCACCGAGCATCGAATACACCGTCCGTATCCCGGAAGAAGTCGTGCCGGAAACACTGCCGAAGCCCGGCGATATCATCGTCCACGGCGTTCTTGCGAGCTATTCCGGAAAGAGCAGCCTCAAGGGCAGGGAATACTTCACCGCGTTCCAGGTCGGCGATAATCGGAGAGCGAAGCTGCTCCCGCATCTGGTGGTGAGAAGCGCATGAAACTGAAAGTGCTTGCACAATTCGACGGAAAGGTGATTCTCGAAAAGCGCGGCGTCGGCGACGGCAGTTTGCGAAGGTATCTCGCTTCCAGAGTGAAACTGCGCAGCGATCCATATGTCCCGATGCAGCAAGACAATCTGAAGAACGCTGTGCATATCGCCGCAGATGGCTCGACGCTTACCTACGTTATGCCGTACGCGCACTATCAGTATCACGGCATGGTAATGGCAGGCAGAGCGCCGAAGCACTACACCGGATCGGCGTTGACCTATCACGGTGCCCCGATGAGAGGACCGCAATGGGAGAAGCGTATGCTCGCAGATCACAAGCACGATCTTGAAAAAGACTGTGCTGCCTATATGAAAAGCAAGAAGGGCGGGGTGTAATTGTCTGCCATCATCAAATCCTTGCAGCAATACTTCCTCACGTTCCCGGAATTCGCCGGGAAGAGGCTGAACATTGACTGCCTCACGGATGATACGGATTCGTACTCTATTGACAGCGTTCCGACAGAGACGGTTATGAAGCGCTATATTGACGGGACCGCCGTCAAACGGCACCTGTTTGTCATTTCCTCGCGGTGCTTCTACGGCTCTGACCTGCAGCAGCAGGAAGACAATATCGCCTTCTTCGAGGCGCTTACCGACTGGCTGGAAGCGCAGGAGAACACCGGCGTTCTGCCCGATCTCGGCGAAAAGAAGAAGGCAAGAAAAATCACCGTACTGTCCTCTGCCTATCCGCTGATCGTGGATGACGGAGGGCAGACGGCACGGTATCAAATCCAGTTAGAACTAATCTATTTACAGGAGGTTTAGCACTCTATGACACTTGACGCTTATATGGCACAGCTTGCCGAGGTCGCAGCGACCGGCGAGCGTATCGGCCGGCACATGGTCCTCGCTGTTGATACGTCCGCAAACGGCAACACGGCCAGCGAAGGCAGCTACACGGTCGTCGCCTACCACATCGACAACCTCGGCGCGGCGCTCAATGCGAGCACGACGGACAAGTCCTACATCGGCGAGGGCGAATCCACGCTGAAGACCGGCACGAAGCGCTCCTTCGCAATCACGGGCAACCGTCTTGTCGGTGAGGATTTCCAGGATTTCTGCCTCAGCAACGATATCAAGTACGGCGTCGGCACCGACGTCCAGCGCGGCTATGTGTACTTTGACGCCGGTACCAAGACCGGCGAGAAGGGCACTGCGACGATCACCGTCTCGAAGGACGGCAACGCGAACGCTTCCGATCCCGGCGAGGTCGAGATCAACCTCAACGTCAACGGCACGCCCGAGGACTACACCTATACCGCTCCGTCGTCCGGAGGTGGCACCTGATGAAACCGTTTGCTTTTTCCAACCGGTTCTGCAAGGTTCAGTTTTTCGAGGAGGATCCTGTCGTAGTCACCTTGCAGATCGGTGACGATCTCGACAAGAAGATCCTGGAATCCGGTCGGATCATCGAAAAAGCCGACCGGAAGAACGACTTCGAAGCGAGGAAAGAAAGCTACCGCGAGGCGCTGGATATGCTCATCGGCAGCGAAAAAGCAGATGAGATCCTCCAGCGTGCGGAAACGACCGATTCTCTGTCCTGCCTCGAACTGTGGCAGTACGTCGTGCTTGCGGTCCGCGAGCACAAAACAAAAAACCTGACTGCCTCTGCCCGCTGACAGAGGCGTCCTACTGGAACTGTCCGGACACCCTGATCATTGAAGAAGTCCCATACCGAATCCGCACGGATTTTCGGTATGGGATCAACTTTTCTATGAAACTGATGTCCGGGCAGCTTACTGTTTCCGATATCCTCAACTGGTTTGAGGACGATCCGCCTCTTAACGAATCAGCGGCACAAGAGGCAGTGTTCCGATTCTATCGCTGCGGCACGGAAACGCAGAATGTCAATAAGGACAACATTCCGCCTCCCGCCTACGCTTTCGGCGAGGACGCCGCGGTGATCATCTCCGCGTTCCAGAAGGAATACGGCATTGATCTGACGACGGCGCGGCTGCACTGGTGGCGCTTCTCCGCTTTGCTGGAAGGACTGATCTCGTGTAGCTTCTCTGAGCGCGTTTCCTATCGGCAGTGCGATCCTTCGGAGATCAAGGCGAAGGATATGCGAAATCGGTACGCAAAACTAAAACGACGGTTCGCGTTGGAGGCAGACGGCACGCGCCGCAAAGAGCCGACAACGCTGGAAGAATACAACGAGCTTCTTGCTTTGAAGGCAAGAGGCAAAGCATAGCGAGGTGAACGACTTGGCAGCGGACGGCTCTGTAATTATCTCCATCGACGCCGACGGCAAACTGGCGATCAAAGAGCTGGACAACGCCGGCGAGAAGATTGACAGTCTAGGCGAAAAATCAGAAAAAGCGAATAAGGGCATGACGGAGCTTGCTGCCGGAGCGACCGCTGTTTCGGTCGCGCTGATCGCGGTCGGGAAGGAAGTCGTAGAAGCATCTACAAAGTTCGAAGCAGCGTATGCACGGACACAGACGATCATGGACGAAGCGGAAGTGTCTGTCAGAGATATGCGCAGAGATGTTCTGCAGCTGTCGCAGGATTCCGCAATGGCGGCGACCGATGTTTCCGACGCCGTCTACAATGCGATCTCCGGCAGCGTCTCTACCAAAGACGCAGTCGACTTCGTCGACCAGGCGAACAAACTGTCCGTCGCTGGTTTCACATCGCTTGCGAGTGCGACGGATATCATGACGACCACGCTCAACGCCTACGGACTTTCTGCCGATAAGGTCGGCGGAATCAGCAACGTCCTGATCTCCACGCAGAACCTCGGCAAAACGACGGTGAACGAGCTGTCGGAATCCATGGGCCGCGCGATCTCCACAGCATCTGCGTACGGCGTCGATCTGCAGAACCTGTCCACCGCATACGTCGAACTGACCAGAGGCGGCGTTCAGACCAGAATGGCGACGACCTATCTCTCTGGTATGTTCAACGAACTGGGTGACGCGGGCAGCAAGGTCGGCAAGCTCCTCGCAGAGCAGACCGGCAGTTCGTTCGGCCAGTTGATGGCGCAGGGGTGGTCTCTTGGCGACGTGCTGCAGGTGTTGAGCAACACGGTCAACGGCAACGCGGAAGCGATGATGGGCTTGTGGGGATCCCAGGAGGCCGGTAAGGCGGCAAATGCTATTATGACGCAGTCTGTGGAGGACTTTAATGCCGTCCTCTCGCAGATGAATCAGGAAATGGCAGGCACGACCGGTACGACCGAGAAGGCGTACGAAACGATGACACATACCTCGGAATTCATCGACCAGAGGTTAAGCAATTCCGTTACGAACCTCGGCATTGCGTTCGGCGACGGCCTGAATCCGCCGCTCAATGCCATTAAGTCTATGCTCGCGGACGTCATTGAAGGGTTTACCGGCTTCCTGAATGACCATCCAGCCGTGAGAGCTGCAATCAGCGGGCTTGCTGTCGGCATCACGGTGGCTACGCTTGCGCTTGGTGTCTATACAATTGGCGCTAAGGCAGCAGAGAAAGCGACACTGGCATTGACGGCAGCGATGGACACCAATCCGATTTTTCTTGTTATTACCGCAATCGCTGCATTGGGTATCGGTCTCTATACGTTGATTTCGAGTTTGAGCAATGCGACGGATGAATTCGACGAGATGACGGAAGCGTCCAAACGGCTTGAAACGACTGTGGCTGAAACGGAAAGGACATTTAATGAAACCCGCGATGAAATAGAGGGAACGGCAGCTGTTGCCGGACAGTATATTGAACGCCTGAAAGAGCTCGAATCGCAGCAGAGCATGACAGAGGCGGAAGCGGAAGAATACCGTGCTACCGTGGAGAAACTTCGGGCGATTATGCCGGACATCAATGCGGAAATCAGTGAACAGACCGGACTGCTCGTTGACGGTGCAGATGCGCTTCAAGAGCAAGTTGATGGTTGGTACGAGCTTGCTGTTGCACAGGCGCTGCAAAACAAATATGCGGAACAAATCCAAGCGCAGGCCGAAGCGGAGGCGGAACTCGCCGGAAACCTGGCGAAGAAAGAACGTCTTACATCGGAGTTGGCTGTTGCGCAAGATCAGCAGAGACAGGCAGCCGAAAAGGCCGAGAAGGCAGAACTGGAATACCAAGCAAAGATGGCTGCCTTTGATGCCGAAACTGAAAACAGGATTGCTGGCATCCAGACAATGACCGATGCAGAGTATGAGGCATTACGAACCGCATACTTGAAAGCGCAGGCTGACAGTGATCGTTACCGTCAGCAGGCGAGCGACTATGAATTATCTGCCGACGAACTGCAAGACCAACTCAATACGACCAATGACGCGATTGAAGAGAACAATCGTGTAATTGAGGAAAATGCCGAACAAGTCGATGCGGCGAGAAAAGCATATAGCTACTACAATAACGAAATCGCATCCGCAAACACAAGCAGCACAGATAGTGCAGTCAACGAATTGAAATCCAATCTGGAAGAAATAACGGAATTGTATATTGCCGCATACGATGCTGCGAAGGAGAGCATGCAGGGGCAATATAAGCTTTGGGACGATGTTGCAGCAGTCAGCGCAAAAAGTGTTTCTGATATGACGATGAGCCTGCAAAGGCAGACGGCGTATTGGACAAACTATCAGACCAATATCGAAACCTTGCTTGCGTATTCCGGACAAATCGACGGATTGTCCGAGGTGGTCGCGTCCTTCGGCGACGGAAGCGCAGATAGTGTCAATGCGATTGCCGGAATGGCGGCGTCGCTCGCAGAAGGCGATACGGCTGCACTGGAAGGAATGGTGTTGCAGTACCGCGCAAAAGAGGATGCAATCCACGGCGCATCGACAGCTCTCGGCGATCTTGAAACCGGCTATTCCGATACCGTCGACGCCATTACGGAAGAATTCAAAGGCGTGCTGGAAGGACTGGATATTTCATCTGAGGCACAGACAGTCGCGACCGAAGCTGTGTCTGCTTATGCACAGGCGATCCTTGATAACACGGACAACGCGGTTTCAGCCGCATCCACGTTGGCGTCAGCGGTTTCTGCTGCGCTGGATACGAAAATCACGGTCTCTGTGCGCAGTGATAGTGGTATCATCGCTGCGAACGCCACCGGCACGATCAATGCCAAGCGCGGCGTGACGCTTGTCGGCGAACACGGTCCCGAGCTTGTGTTTATGAACGGCGGCGAGCAGGTCATTCCGGCGAACGAAACCCGCCGTATGCTGGCTGAGGCATACCCCATCGCACCGGAGATGAAGACGATGTCCGGCGGCGTCCCTGCGGCAGTCGGCAGGACGGGTGGTGTACAGATCAGTGCAATTATCGCCGTTCCGCTCAATATTGACGGAAGGGAATTCGCACGCGCAACCGCAGAATACGTCGGCGAAGAAATGGAATTTGAGGTGATGTGATGATTCTTCCTGTTACTGTTGCCGGAAAGGACCTGCTGGAATTCGACGCGAAAATGCAGAGCTATCCGGAGATTTCCTCCTGCAAGGTCGACGCAAATATCTTTCAGGGGGCGAACAGATCCTCCATCCAGCTTTTGAGCAATCGCCGCGGTCAGCGGACTCTGAAGTGCAAGATTGACTTCTTCGGCGACAATTACAACCGCACGCTGCACCAGTCGGAGTTCGAGGCGCTGTTCCTCGGCTCCGAGCCGGTCGTGATCGACATCTGCGACGGCTACTGGTACCGTGCAGTCCTGACCGATATCGACGATCCGTCGACCGATCACGAGCTGATCACGACGGTCGAATACACCTTTGCGGTCACGCGGCACATCGGCGATGAAGTCACAATCGAAATCGCAGGCGCGAACGACTTTGTTTTCAACTGTAATTCCAACGTCGCAAAGACGGACTGCATCGTGCGGATTGCAGATCAGTATGCCGATCCTGAAAATGTTACCGTGGCGTTGAACGGATATGAGTTTTCGGTTAACGGCCTTGACAGCGACCTTGTTCTGAACGGCGTAGATAAAACCTTCCTGATCGGCGGCGCGAATGCCGCCGGCAGGGTCATCTGGACGGATTTTCCGTTTTTGGTACCCGGAGAAAACCATGTGAGTGTATATGTCGGCGGCGTGATTCCGTATGGAATCAATGCATCGGTCAGTTACACGCCGACGTATCTATGAGGTCATCGTATGCTGCAAATCGAAAACGGCATCCAGATCGCAACGGATGACTATTACGTCCAGCACAAGGAATACGGCGAGGACGAGCTGCACTTCGAGGTGCAGATTTCCGATCCGGTTTACCTAGCTATCAACGAGGAAGCGCGGATCTATGAATCCACCGAGCATCAGACCTACGTTGTGAAAACGGTATCCGGCGGAAAGAAAACGGCAAAAATCGGCGGGCAGCTCGATCTTACCGATTGGAAAGCGGACCTTGAACTGAACTACAACCGCACCGGCACCGCTGTGCAATTTTTGAACGGTTTCAAGCCGTCCGGGTGGACTGTGGTCGATCCCACGCCAAAAACCGCTACAAAAACGATTGAGCTCGACGCGCCGACGCCGCTCGACCTTGCCCTTCGTGTGCAGGAAGATTTCGGGTGTCGGCTGCGCTACGATACCGCAGGAAAGACGGTGACGATCATCTATCCGGATGAGGTGGAGCCGTCAAACTCCTACGCGGTCGATACGGTCAATCTCACGGGAGCGCCGGAGTACAAGGGCAAATCATCTGATCTGTATACCAGAATCTACCCGAAAGGGAAAAACGGCATCACGATTGAAAGCGTGAATGACGGCGTCGCGTACCTGCAGAATCTGACCTATACGGATAAGATCATCAGCAGGATGGTCGAATTCAATGAAATCACGGACCGCACTGAACTGAAAGCGGAGGCGCAGAAGCTGTTGGATACCGCAAGTCAGCCGGAACGGAGCTGGAAACTGCGGATCGTTGATCTGTACCGGATCAATCCGCAAAAATGGCCGGATATGTCGCTCGACATCTTCACCAAACTCCGGCTGTCCGATACCTTCAAGGGCTTTACGGCGGTCGTGCAGGTGATTGAGGATAAGATATACCCGCACTACCAGGAGCGCAACGAAGTGACGATCTCGACCGTCACGAAGTCTGTGCAGAGAACGCTGTACGGGCTGCTTGATACGATCTATAACCCGAACAGCAGATTCAATATGCGCTTGAAATCACGCTAAGGAGGAGAACACATGACGACAAAGATTCCCCACATCATTCACGTCGATCTGCAGAGCCACGCAAAGCGGCAGATCGTTTATATGAAGCAGGGCGACGAGATGAGCAGAGAATTGCTCATCTTTTTCTATAACGGCGGATCTGCGTGGGCGGTACCAAGCGAAATCACTTCCGTGTCGCTGTCTTACTGCAAGGCGGACAAGGTTCACGGCTGCTACGACCATATCGCTGATGAGGAGGCCTATGTTTTCAACTCTGAGCGTACCTCCGTGACGATGGCGATTCATCCGCAGGTGCTTACTGCAGCGGGCAACGTCATCTGTGAACTGAAACTATGCAACGCTGCCGGACACGCGCTGAACACCTTTAACTTCGTAATCAACTGCGAGCAGTCGCCGCACGCGATGGGGCAACAGTCTGAAGGATATTGGAATAACGTCTTCGACGGCGCAACGTTTACGCCGCACGTTTCTTCCGATGGGATTCTGTCCTGGACGAACGACAAGGGCCTGCCGAATCCGGATCCGGTCGACATCGCCCTGTATGGTTTCATCGTGCCGGAGGATGGCGTCCCGGTTCAGACGATTGAGGTTGTCACCTCGGAAAATGCTGTAGAAAACATTGAAGCGAACAATAAGGTGTTAGCACCCGCAGCGGCGCAGGCGCTGATTGACCGCCTGCTTCCGGCACCGATCTCTGTAACATTGCTGCCCGCGCATTCGCAGTATTATTCGCCGAGCATACGCGAGTTCTCGACGACAAAACAGTATGCTAAGAATGAGTTCTGCTACCGCAAACCGGATAATGACACGTACACGCACTTCTATTACTGCAAAAACAACGCAGGCCACCTTGGCGACTGGGCGGACGCAGATTTTCAAGATTACGGCAGAATCCTTGATCCAACGCTCGACGCGTCGTTGGCGGCGGTCAACTGGAATGACTATATCCCGGCGGCGGAACGCGGAACAGTCATTTTGCAGGGGAAACAGAAACTCTATCGTCAAGCGTATGCGTTCGATTCGACAAATCGCATTATGTATTTTCTCTATACGGAACAAAATGCAGCAGCGTGGTTGTATTTCACATTCGACGTCAACGGGGCGATAACAGGATGCACCTACAACGCATACAGTTTCGCAAGCGCGTCGTAACGGAGGCGCTTATGAAACTGTTAATCAGAAACGGAAGAGTACTGACGTCAGGCGGAATGGTCCTCGCAGTCAAACCGCCGTATGCCGATCTGTGGGGCTACGCGCAGGCGAAAGCGGAGAATAAGGCGGACGTCTATGAGTACATCTATCAGTGCATGGCAGACGGGTTCACCGTGCAGACGCGGACAGTCGAAGGGTACGCAGACCCGATCACGGTTGACGGCGGTGCTGTAGCTGATCTCGAAGGGTTCAGGCGGCTCGTAATTCCCCTCTATCAATTCAATATCACGTCGAACGCTGTTGTTTATGACTGGATTTCCCGCGTGGTTCGTGACAATTTCGAGTTGTGCTATGCTTCCGTGAGTTCTACGTTCAGAGCTACCTTCACAAAAGTAGGCGGCAGCGGGAGCAGGATCATCTCCGTTGCCATCATCGTTCCGAACGACACGCTGCGGGCGCACGCAAGAGACAAGATGGTTGCCGCGGTTGAACCTTTGAAGGCAAAAGTCAGAGAAGTCCTCAACCTGATGCCGCGAGACGATATGACGGAAATCCAGAAACGAAACCTTGTCAAGGTCGTTCATGACTGGCTTTTGGAACGCACGTACTACCTTCCGCATCTTCCTGGTGAGCTGGACGATTTTACCGTTCCGAACTACTGGTCACAAACTGCATATTCCGCTCTGACGGATGAGGTCATCGTTAAGCCCGTGTGCGTGGGTTATGCGTCTGCGACGGCATATCTGCTCAACAAGTACCTCATCAACTGCGTGTACGTTGAAGGCTACGCAGAAGGCACATACCACGCTTGGAATATGGTGTCGTTCGCGTGTCCGATGGGGACGTTCGACGCGGACAACGCGAAGTGGATGCACCATGACGTCAACATGGACGACGATTGGTATGATATGCCGTTCGATACGACGAAGGATTATAAGTACGGCGACAAGGCCGTATACAACGAAACGACAGGGCGGCCGTACCCAGGCGATAGATGGTTCTGCACCGTGCCGGTATCTGCCGGTCAATGGACGGGCGCGAACAACTGGGTACGCGAGAACACGGTGCTTCAGAACACACACTATCCGTGGGAGTTCTGTCTGTCGAACAGCGGCGTCTACAATTACGTTCAGGACGACAGAGGCTTCCCGTGCAGCGCCCCGGCGAAGAAATGGACGTATACCGGCGACACGCTGTACGGCATTGCAGAAGCGGACTGGACGGAGCCGCAGGGAGGTGGTGCGGTATGAGCTGGTATGAATGGCTGCTTGCAATCGCCGGCGGCGTGACCGCAATCTCTGCGATTGTTGCCTTTATAATGAAGGGTGCGAGGATAATCAAGCGCTGGGCCACGAAAGTCGAAAAGGCGTTCCGAGACGTCGACACATTAGTCGCGCACGACCGGGAACAATATCTTTCCATTCTTCGGCTGACTATGATGAACTCGGAGATGCCGATCTCGGAGCGGTTGATCGCGGGAGAAAAGTATCTCAACAGCGGTGGGAACGGTGATTGCAAGGATTACTACCTGAACGACCTGGTAAAGAAACACATAAAATAAAGAGGTGAGGTAAGGAAATGAAACGGTTTATGTTAAACCTCGCAAACCTTATCAAGGTGAAGACCGTCGTGACGTTTACGGTGATTGCCGTGTTCGCAGTGCTTGCCCTGCGCGGGGATATTGCTTCGGACAACGTGATGATCATCGTGACGTCAGTCGTGAGTTTCTACTTTGGAACGCAGTTTGAAAAACAAGGAGGAAAAAACTAATGGCACAAAAAGTCTATATCTCGCCGTCTGATCAGGTGAAAAACACCTACGCTGCCGGCAACACTACGGAAGCAATCCAGTGCCGTGCGATTGCCCAACTGCTTGTCGCCGCATTAAACCGCTGCGGTTTTGATGCGATCACGAACGTAACCGATGGTATGTATGAGCGCGTTGCGGAAAGCAATGACTGGGGTGCTGATCTCCACATCTGTATCCACACGAACGCATATAACGGGAATGTGTCCGGGACGCGAATCTTCTGCTATGAGTTGGATACGCCGGGGTACGAGGTCTGCAAATCGGTTATGGCGACGCTTGCTCCGATCACGCCGGGAGGCAGCGATGGGGTTTCCGCATATCCGCAGCTTTACGAAGAGCGTGCGACTAACGCTCCGTGCTGCTATATCGAAGTGGACTTCCACGACGTTCCGATGGTTGCGGAGTGGATCATTGCGCATAAGCCGGAGATCGCGGAGGCGATCGCACAAGGTGTCTGCAATTACTACGGCGTTAAGTATAACGAAGGCAACCCGGTATCGGAAGAAAAGCGATATTACTATCTTGGCGATATCACGGAAGAAGTATATCGCCAGACTGTGGATAAGTTGATCAAAATGGGAATCCTGCGCGGGAAGGGCGGAGAAGGCGAACGGATGATCATCGACCTCGGTGAGGACGTGATCCGGATGCTGGTCGTGCTGGACCGCGCTGGCGTTTTCGACTGATAAGATCGTAGGCGAGGCGATCGCCGAGAATATCGGGTTCGTGAAAGAAGAAACAGCCCTGCCGGACTTCACCGTCCAGGCAGGGCGTTTTTTCATGACACTTTTGTGACACTTTTTGCGTATCATATATGCAAAAAGTGTATCAAAGATAGGCAGAGCAGTCGCAAATATGAGAAATGCAAAAGTGCCGCAAACCATTGCAAATACAAGAAAAACGCCGCAATCGTTGAGATTGCAGCGCTTCGCTATTTTGGTGACCCGTACGGGACTCGAACCCATGTTACCGCCGTGAAAGGGCGGTGTCTTAACCACTTGACCAACGGGCCTGGTAGCGGCAATCTGACTCGAACAGATGACACTCCGGGTATGAACCGAATG
>Ga0310690_10002182_pt1 | contig 32580 bp, 27 predicted proteins | sample AusTroGonzalo_MG_2_FD_207661 | JGI IMG/M metagenome (GOLD analysis project Ga0310690, IMG submission 207661) | Bovine rumen microbial communities from tropical cattle in Woodstock, Queensland, Australia - Gonzalo_04 (v2) (version 2) | ecosystem: Host-associated > Mammals > Digestive system >...
CACCAAATGCTTTGACAAATTACACTACAACAACAAACTTGGCTAAAACAATCGCTGGTGATAATAGTGTAACAGACTTATCTACAGCAATTGGCAAATACGCAAAAGGAGATGATGTAGCCGGAATCGCGTATGTATTAAAAAACGATGAAAATTCACCTTTAAAAAATAATCAGACTATTAATGCCGTCTATGGTCATTTTCCAAACTTCAATAATAACGCATTTCTACAAAGTTCTATCTCGTTGGAAGGGGGAGGACCAAACTAATGCCATACAACAAAAAAAACCGACCGATTTTGGTCGGTTTTTTCTTGATTTTCTTTAAAAACGCATATATAATGTGCCTTGATTTTGCGGGTGGGCGCAATTTCAATCCGATTAACCCCACAAGACCTTGTCTTTGATATAAATATATGACAACGGCAAACTTTGTTATAAATTCTCATGAAAGATTTATCCAAAGATTTATTTAATCCATTATCCGGCGAAGATTTCGTCCAGATGTTTGATAAAAACTATGGCACACAAGAAACTTTGCAGGGTTATGCTACCAAAGGAACAGTTAAAGACATCCGTGGCGATTTTGCTATGGTTGATGTTGGTTTAAAATCCGAAGGTCGCATTCCATTAAAAGAATTCGGTGCATCTGTACCATCTGTTGGTGATATTATTGACGTTTTCGTTGAACGTTATGAATCACGTGAAGGTACTGCTGTTTTGTCTTATACAAAAGCACGTGCAGAAAAAGCATGGAAAGATTTGGAAAAGACTGTTGCCGAAGGTATCGACCCAGAAGGTACAATTATCGATGTTGTTCGCGGTGGTTATACTGTCGATATTAACGGCGTGTTTGCATTTATGCCATCCAGCCAGGTTGATCATAAACCAGTACGTGATGCCAAATCTTTAATCGGTTTGAAAGACAAATTCCGCGTTTTGAAAATGGATGCTTTGCGCACAAATGCGATTGTTTCTCGTCGTGCTATCCAAGCTGACACAATTGCCGCACAACAAAAAGAAGCAATGAAAAACATTTCTTTGGGCGCAGTTGTTGAAGGAACTGTTAAAAACATCACTGATTACGGTGTATTTGTTGATTTAGGCGGTGTTGATGGTTTATTACACGTCACAGATTTATCTTGGAAACGTATCAATCATCCACGCGAACTGGTTCACGTTGGTGAAAAAATCAAAGTCAAAGTTATTCAATTTGACCCAGAATCTCATCGTATTTCTTTGGGTGCAAAACAATTGGAAGAAGATCCTTGGGAAACAGCTTCCAAAGCATTCAATGTTGGCGATACAGTGACTGGTAAGGTTTCTTCTTTGACAGATTACGGTGCATTCATTGATTTGGGTAATAATATTGAAGGTTTGGTCCACATGTCTGAATTATCATGGACAAACAAAAATATTCACCCAAGCAAAGTTTTGCAAAACGGTCAAGAAATCAACGTTGTTGTTTTAGATATCGATCAAGAAAAACGTCGTATTTCTTTGGGTTATAAACAATTACAACCAAACCCATGGAAAGAATTTGCACAAACACACAAAGTGGGCGATGTTATCACTGGTCCAATCAAAAATACAACTGAATTTGGTTTATTCGTTGCTTTGACACCAGATTTGGACGGTATGATTCACATCTCTGATTTGTCTTGGAACAAATTAGACGAAGAAGAATTGAAAAAATTCGTTCGTGGTCAAGAAGTCACTGCAAAAATCTTGGACATCAATCCAGAAAAAGAACGCATCACTTTGGGCATCAAACAATTAACCGAAGGTGCAGAAAACAATGCAACTACGTTAAAGAAGGGTGCTGTTGTATGCGGAACAGTTTCTGAAATCACACCTGATGAATTAATCTTGGCTTTGCCAGGCGATGTTCGTGGTACAATCCGCAGAACAGATTTGTCTCGTGAAAAGAACGAACAAGACACATCTAAATACAATGTTGGTGATTCAGTAGAAGCATCTGTTGTTTCTGTTGATGGCAACAATGTAAAATTGTCTGTACGCGCATTACAAGTGACATTGGAAAAACAAGCAGTTAAAGAATTTGCAAACGAAGCAGATTCTGGTTCTGTCTTGGGTGACATCTTGGGTGCTGCAATCGAAAACAGCAAAAAATAATTTTTCAATTGAAAAATTATTCAAAAACAAAAAGGGGCTTTTTAACGCCCCTTTTTTTCATTATTTTTAAGACTGCGTTTAAAACGCGCACGCCTGAGAACTAATTCTTTAATCTTTTGTGAACGATACTCGTCACTTTTGAACAACAAAGATTCTGGATAATCGCGTTTATACTGCTGTTTATCAAACACATCTAACCATTCTTTCAAAGACGCATACCTAACAGAATCTGCGTCTAAATGATACATTTCTGCCCGATATAAAGTATTATTATAGTTTCTTACGCATTTTCGTAATTGTTCACCCAGTTTTGTTGTATCTGATTCTTTACGCATCGCATTAAAAACAGAATCTTTCTTTAACATGTCGTTTTCAATATTCAATGCGTTATAAACAGAATCCATTTTCAATGTATCATTCGCAACCTTTAAAGAATAATCAATTGAATCTTTGATTGCTTTCATTTTATTATTATAAAATTCTACCAATTTAAAACAAGAATCTCGTTTAAACACAAGAGAATCTACTATTCTGTCTGCTTCTTGGTCTATTGAATCAAGTATTTTTTTGCGTTCGGCGTCAAATACAGCCTCTTGACTGTTTTCTAAATCATAAAAGGCTTTGCGGTACACAGAATCAATCATTTTATCTTTTTTTGTACGCCTTTTATGTTCAAAAGCTAATTTATTTTCAGGTTCATAGACAAAATACCATATCAAAAACAACACAAACCCCACTGTCATTCCCAACAAATATTCACCAAAATCATTATTATTAAAATTATCTTTCATAATAAAACCCTTTTTATATCAAACAAAAAATAATACAAAAATAAAAAATGTCAATCATTTATTTTATCAAAAATATCAAAAAAAATTATATTTTGCCACTTGTGGCAAAATATGATTTTTGCTATAATGCCTGCGAAACGATAACAAAAGGATGAAAAATATGACATATAAAATGATTGTTCTAATGGGCGGACAAGGTGCAGGCAAAGGAACACACGCACGTCGTTTAATCGATGAAAAAGGCTATAAATATGTAGAAGCAGGTGCTATTTTGCGCGGTTTGCCATCCACATCACCTGTGGCACAAATTATGGCACGCGGAGAATTAGTACCAGACGAAGATTTATTCAAAATTATTGGCGACGCAATACAGAAGGTCGGTGCAAGTGATATGATTGTTGACGGGTTTCCGCGCACCATCGGCCAGGCTCAATGGTTGGTTAAACAATATTCTGCAAAATATGACATTCATGTACTTTATTTGAATCTGCCAGAAGAAATCATGTTGCAACGCATACAAAATCGTATTCGTGAAGGCGGCGGTCGCGCAGATGATGCCAATCCAGAAACAGTCCGTCGTCGTCTGGATAATTTTAAAAAGACAACTATGGTGGCTATTGAATGGTTGCGCAATGTACCTGGAATACAATTTTCCGATGTTGATGTCAGCGAATTTGAATTTGCATCAAATTATGCCAAGGTGTGCGAGGCATTAAAAATCACCCCAAAAACAGTAACTCGTTAAAAAAATAAAAAGCCAACAAATGTTGGCTTTTTTAATAATATTCTTGAACGCATTACCGCATTAAAACACACGACGACGCGCGATTGTATACAAAGCATAACCTGTCAACAAAACCATAATTGCAACAAATATCACCAATGCGGTATGCGAATGTTCTGCATAAGGCAATTCCATATTCATACCATAATACCCAACAACAACACTGGGCACCATTAAAACGATATTCCATATTGTCAAACGATTAATGTAAGTGTTTGAATCAATATTAATCACACTTTCAAATGTTTCTTTGATAGATTTTAACATCTTGCTGTAACTGGTCACAACTTCGATAGCCTGGTTGAATTCTATTCGAGCATCTTCGGCCAATTCTTGATTATCTTCATCTTTGACAAATCCGCGCATTTTATCGATTTTATCCATCACAGTTAAATTGCCTTTCAGTGATGCCATATATAATGTATATGCGTTTTCAACTTCTAATAATTGCATCAATTCTTGTTTACGAATACGTTCTTGCAATGTTTTCTTGGATGCAACGACCTTTTTGTTTAATTCTTTTAATGCACGCAAATAAGATTCAGCAATATAATAAATAACATTCAAAATAAATGTTTCACGCGAAACCATTTCATCATCTTTAATTTTATCCAATAAATCACATCTTTTTCGACAAACAGTTATAACATGTTTATTAGAATAAATAATTGATAGTGGTTCTGTATGCCACGTCGTATCCATTTCACGATTTGCAATTGGGAAACGAACAATTATAACCTTGTAATCATCTTCAATTTCAAGACGTGGCTGTTCATCAGGATCAAGAATATCCAATATAGTATCTTCATCTATTTTATATTCAGTCAACAAACGTTCGAAATCTTCATGATCTGGGTTACCAACATTAACCCAAGAGAATGTTTTTAATTTTTTAGTGTCGAACATCACATTCTCCTTTGATTTTAGTATGATTTTATATATTGGAATTTTATCACATACCTGCAAAAAATCAACTTTTTTTAAAACAATATATTTTTTGCTTGCACGAATCGGTTAAAAGTTATTAGTATTCGCATGAAAGATTTAACCAAAGGAAGGAATTCTATGATATTAGGAATTGGAATTGATTTGGTAGAAAGTGACAGATTCTTGGATTGGTCTGCCTTTAAAAAGCAACGTATTTTCACAAAGAAAGAATTAGAATATGCTGATAACGATAATGCGCGCAGTGAAAAACATCTTGCAAATTTTTGGGCTGCACGCGAAGCCGCACTGAAGGCACTTGGTACTGGATTTGGTGACGATATTTCTTTTTCTGATATATCTGTATCACACGATGATAATGGCCGTCCAGAATTGGTTATTGCAGGCGGTGCAAAAAACGCACTGAAAGAACTTGCTGGGGGCGATGCACACGTAATGTTATCAATCACAGATCAAGATGACTATTCTGCTGCTGTTGTTATAATCGAAAAATAGCGAGAAGAGAAAGTTCATTATAATAATAAAAATCGCCACTTATAATGGCGATTTTTTTATTATTCTGATGCAATACCACCAAACATGATCCGAAGAATTATTATTCTTCGTATCCTGTATCACCTTCCATATATACTGTTTCTTCTTCATCATAAAAAGGATCAACAAAATCAACATCTTCGTGAATAACTTCTGCTTGCGTAACAGGCTCCTCATCATCATTTGCAAAATTTGGTTCAACTATTGTTTCTGTTTTTTCAACAGCTTCTGGTTGGTTTGCATAATTTGCTAAATCTCCTTGTTGAATTTTTGCTAAATTTTCTTGTTGAGTCTTTTGGAGTTCGTATTGTTCATAAACAAACATATCATCGTGCTTACTGCCTGGTTCATAAACAGGTTTATTTACAACAACTTCTTCTGCAACAACAACCGGAACAACATCTTCTTGTGCTGACCCAGAAGAAACTACACGAGCAGGTACAGCATCTATGACCTCTGGCATAACATCTTCCACAGCTGGTTCCACAATTGGTTCTGGGGTTGGTTCTGAAATTTCTTCAACAGGCTGTTCGACCACAGGTTCTTTCGTCGCAACAGAATCGTCTTGTTCAACAACCTCGTCCACAAAAACAGCATCTTCTTCAACCGGTTTTATATCCTGAACAACCGATTTTTCTGGGGCAGGTTGTTTTTCTACAACAGTGGTTTCTTCTGTTGTTGCAGTCAGAACAGGTGTAGAATTTTTCATATTCTTTTGATACACCCATAACGTAAATATTGACAATACTATCAAAACAAACAACAAAACATAGTAAATAATTGTTGGTTTTGTTCCGGACTTTTCATCAGCAGCTTTTACTGCCACCGCAGGTTCTTGTTTTACCACAGGTGCAACAGGTCGAACAGATGGCATTGGTGATACAGGCGGTACAGTTGAAACAACCGGCGCAACAGGTTCTTGAATATCTTCAACGACAGTTTCTTCTTGAACAACAGGTGTCATTGTTTCAAGGACAGGTTTTTGTTCGATTTCTTTTTCTTCTGTAGACGGAACAACTGGTTCAAAACTTTCAAAAATTGGTTTTTCTTCTTCAATTGTTGAAACCGGTGCTTCAAAATTTTCTGTGACAGGTAAATTTTCTGTCGTTTCAGTGCTTTCCGTTGTTTCAGTAGTTTCAGTAAAAAATTCATCATTCAACACAGGAATATTTTGTTCTTCTTTTTCTTCATTCACAACAGGAACATCAAAAGATATTGGTTTAAACGCGATATCTTCATTCAATATATCCGGATCTTTTTCAAACAAAGGTTTGATATCGTTATCTTGGACTTCACCTTTATTATCTTCTTCGTCAACATCTTCTTCGTCGATATTGTCTTCATCATCAGTTGCATTAACGACAGGAACAACATCATTTTGTTTTACTGTTTCCAATTCGTGTTTTGGCGCAACAATCACAGATTTTTCTGTTTTGTTTGAATTTTCTATTTCTAACGGTGGTTTGTTCAACAGATTGCTTGCCAGTTCTGCATCCACTGTTGCTGTTTCTAATCTGCGCTGTGCAGATTCAAGACGTTTTTTCGCACGCTTTAATTTTTCGTTACTTGCTTCTATTTGAGATTCAAGACGCAACACCTTTGATGCAGATTGTTTTGTCGGTACTTTGCCGATTTCTTTCTTGGTTGCAGACAGTTTTTCACGTAAAGTTTTTATACGCGTCTGTAATCTGACAATTGTTTCCTTGGTTTTTACAATAGTAGTATTTGTTTTCGCGATAATATCATTTGCAACATCTAAACGCATCATCGCGCTGTGACGTGCAGCAGAATCACGCAAAACACTTAATTGAACCAAAGAATCTTGCATATCGTCACCAGCCAAATATGCACGTATCAAATTATCATACACCCCGAGACCAGAATATTCTATATCCAGTTTTTGATATTTGTTATCTTGCTTTGGACGAACTGTTTCTAAATCAACATTGTAATCACGCGATAATATTTCATCCCATTTTTTATCAGCATCAGGGTTTATAACCAACAAAACATTCGGTTTTTGTTCATTAATAGTATTATCCAAAACAAAAACCAAATCGTCACTTGCATCATAAAATGCATTTATAGAATTTCCCGCAATATCATACGGACGCATAACCAACGTACCATAGTCTTGTTGATTTATTTCTTTTCTCTCTCCAATCATTGTTTTCTCCGTATGTTTTTATTATTTTTTCTTTGCAGGTGTAAACTGATACGCCTGACGACAATGTTCATAACAATATGGTTTGCCAGAAAACACAGTTTCACCACAGAAATGAAAATTATCCGAATCAGGATCACCAATTGGCCAACGACATTGATTTGGTTTCAAACTTGCCATCTGTAAAGCATGTTGAATTAACAATTCGTGCAACGCCAAATCTTTCTTGGTCTTTTTAGATGCAGTTTTTACCGGTTTTACATCAACATCCTTAACAACAGGTTTTTTTGTTGGTTTTACATTTTTTTCCACAGCTGTTGCAATTTTTGTTTCTTTCTTTGCCGTTTTTTCTGTCTTTTTTGCAGTGACAGTTTTTTTCTCGGCATTTTTTTTAATTGCAGATTTTACAACAGATTTCTTTGCTGTGACCTTTTTAGAATCTGTTGATTTTTTCGCAACAGATTTAGATATCTTTTCTGTCGGGGCCTTTGCAGTCTTTTTATCAGTGTTTTCTGATGCCTTGGCATTCCAACCCAAACGGTTTAATTTTCCAACCACGGCATTTTTTGACATACCTAATTTCTTGCCCATTTCAGCAGTTGACAAACCTTTGCCCACCAACGCTTTTAACTTTTTCAGCATACCGCTGTCCCAGCCTTTACTCATAATAAAAAAATCCCTTGTTTTTATATTTAATATAATTGTATCATAAAAACGAATCGAAAGGCAAGAGAGAAAACATGATTTATTATATATTTTTTTCATTTGTGTTAATTGGGGCGCTTTTTTGCGCATACCGCATGGCAACAACCGACTTTAAACGCAGAATTATCCCAGATGTGTACCTGTTTCCGTTTTTATTCGCAGGATTAATTACCGCAACTTTTTTCCCATGGCCAATTTCAGTTGCAGATTCTGTTATTGGCGGGGCAACGGGATACTGTTTGGGATTAATTATTGGTTTTATATTTGAACACATCAAAAAACACGAAAAATACCCCCCAATCGGAATGGGTGACATAAAATTATTGGGGGCAGGTGGAATATGGTTAGGAACCATGGGTTTAGCAATAGCCATGGCATTTTCTTGCATATTGGCATACCTTTGGAACATCAAAAAACGACAAAAATACATCCCATTTGCACCATTCTTTTTAATTGGTGGATTTTTGTCTTTCATTACAATTTTATTTTTGTTATAATTAGAAAACAGGAAGGATGAAAAAAAGCATATTTAAATCTTTGACATTTGCTGGAATAGGCAGTTTTTGTGCATTTGCCACAAATGCTGGTACATCTTTGTTTTCTGATTACGGACAAATACAAAATGTTCAAAATTATTCATCCAACCCATTTTGGACACCAAATGCACCATATAATCAGCGTTTATCACAACCTGTATATGTCCAAGGCGCCGATTTAAATACTGACGATTGTATACGGGCCGTACAATCGTTGATTTCTGTCCAATGTATGGCACGTAATAACTGCAAAAATACCGCTTTGAATGAAATCCGTCCTGAAATAATGGTTCAATTGTCTAAATTGCCCGGAAACAATTACGTTTCTGCGTGTTCCGGATATATTGACAGTGTATTCGAATCGTATGTTGCTCAGCATGGAAACAACGCACCAAATCGCGTAACTGCTTTTCCATCGGCAACAACACCGAATCAGAATACAAATGAAAATACAGGGCTGCAATTAAAGAACCCATACAAACAAACAACGACCAAGGCGCAACAGGCCGTTAATGAACGCAGTGCCGAATTACAAAGATTACAACAACAAAACGGCGCGGGCAGCGAACATTTGTCATCAACAGAATTTCCAAAAACATTCGAAGATTTATCTTTTGCACAACGTGTCGCTTTCAAGGCCGAAGATTACGAACAATACAAAGGTTCAAAAACGTATGCCGAATTAAATCCGATTGGTGCAGATGAGTGGTGTAATGACCACCCAAACACACCTGAATGCCGTGCATGGCGCGATTGTACCGAAGAAATGAAAAAAACGGTATCGCACCTTGTTCGTGCAGAATATGATGACAAAAGAATTTGCCGTGTCGTACAATGCGAAACAGGGTGGGTCCCGAATCAACAAAAAGACACTTGTATAGAAGCACAAGGTACAGATTGCACAGCCAAAGCGCAAGAATTTGACCCACACGTAACATTGGCACAAATTGATGCAAACGGCATTTGCAAAATTATAGAATGTGAAAAAGAACCATCGCCTGGTTATGTTCCAAATTCAACCGGCACCGCATGCGAAGAAGTACCGGTATCCCCAGACCCAAACCCAGACCCAGACCCAGCACCAAAAGATTGCATGGACCAGGTAACAAATACTGAACACGTAGTCGGCGCGACAATAAATCCTTCTACAGGCAAGTGTGAAGTTATCTGTGACACAGGTTATCAACCGTCCCCAGATAAATTGTCTTGTGAATCAGATATACTGCCACCAGCAGGCATACGTATCGCACTAATGTTTGCACCAGATAGTTTTGTTAAACCAGTTGGAACAGTAGTTAAACCAGAAGATCTGCCCAAATCTTACTTCTTTGATTCCGATTGTTCAGATCACAAATTGGCATGGAATATCAGTAATACAGCAGCTATAAATAAAACCGTTCGTAGTCTTTTAGGCAATGATGACAATTATTTCTTGGATATGCCAGTAAACGAATATATGACGATGTTTCCTGGGTTATTAGAAGTCGGTACAAATAGCTGGAGATCATGGCGAGCAAGAATCGGATCGGAGGATTATAAAATCGTCATATACAGAGATTTAGCCGAAGCAAAAGAGATACAAAAAACTCTTGCCTCAATGTTAGATAACTCAAAATGTGGCGGGTTAAACCTTTATTTGGTTGCACTTGATGTTGATAAAACGACATCACCAGCTAAGGCAAAGGCATCTCGACTTGGCGATACCTTCTTTGATAACGGTGTATATAGTGGCGGATTAAATATAAGAGGATCTCTTATAAAGGAAGTTATAACTATATCTGAACCCATAAAGATACAACAATAAAGGATTCACAGTGCGAAAATTCATAAAGTGTTTTTTATCTCTTTTTTTCTTTTTTTGCGTACTTCCTGTATTTGCGGATAAATCGGGGACTGGAAACAAGATTCAAACTACCGAAGAAATTTTGGCACTTGCACACGAAGAACATCCAACAAATTGTGCATCAGAAATTTTTTCTAATGCTTTGTTAGATAACGCAAACAAAGTGTCTTCGGATAAATACGAAGATGAAGTTCGTTTATGGGCAAAACAAGCAATGTCTGATGCTGATGTGTTAGAAAAAATACTTAATTGTCCCGAAATAAAAAATATTTCCGATGATACAACGATTGTTTTTACGCCTGTTGTTTATGAATTTCCAGACAGTAATCGCACAATTACCATCAATTATTCTACACAACCAAAAGTATTAAAACAAAAATTGATTTTAGCCCGCAAACCTAGTTTACCTACAAATGATGCCAATCCAAAATTAATGGATCCAAATGATCCTGCAAAATATTTGAATACAGAACCATCGTGGTATGCGATAATGGTCGTTCAACACGATTCGTTAAAAGATTTTGTGGGTCCGGGCAAAAATAATACATTATCAATGCATTACCTTAATGACCACATTGATGAAATTTATCCGCACGGTTATTTCTGTACCAGTCGCAGTGCGATTGCGAACGACAGCGACACAATCAACAACGTTGTAAGACGTGTTGTGAATGTTGAAGATGATTCTAATGATTACTATGTTGCAGGCGATATAAATCTTGAATGGGTTATGTACGCAGAAATCGCCGCTGAAATTATTATCACAATTGTCAGTTTTGGTACTGGCGAAATTGCTAATGGTATATTCAAAGGAATACGCTTGACTAAAGATCTTGAAAAAATTGGTCACACACTACGCGGTTTAATGAAACTTGACAAAGTAAAGGAATTTTTGGGCTTTTCTAGACAAATTGCAAAACACGCAGATGATATCGCAAAAATAGAAAAACAACTTGAATATTCTGAACGGTATGCAAAGCTTCTTAAAAAAATTGATAAAGGTGGCGATGTTGCAAAGTACGAAAAAGAAGCTAAAGAAATACTGGAAGCAGCAAAAAAAATAGATCCGAAAGCAACTAAATTTACTCAAACTCAGACAAAATCTTTGGCTGACATAGATAAAAACATTGCTAGATTTGAAAAGCAAATTGCAGATTTGCAAGGAAAAAATCCATCAAAAGCGAAAGAATTAAGAATAAAAATAAAAGATCAAACATATAAACGCAATAAGATTTTGAATCAAGCAGAAAAAAATAATTCTACAGACATGATGGAAATGTTAAAAAATCCGGATAAATTAAAAGAAGAACGTCAAAAACTAAAAGAAACAATAAAAACTCTTGAAAAACAAGCAGATGATTTGGCAAAAACAGATAAAAACGTTAAACAATACAAAGAATTATCAAAAATATTTAGCGATGGTATGAAGTATCGTCGCGAATTACGCGCATTAACACGTCCACAAACAGGTAATATCATTACACGTGCAATAAAAAGCATCAAATCTGTAAACACTGGTTCAAAAACACTAAACAAAGTAGGGCGTGCTGCACGTAGTGGAATGTCTTCACGTTCTGCGAAAATGGGCCATTGGTTGAAAGAACAAACGTTTAAATTTGGTTCTCGTCTTGGTAAATTTGAAAGCAAAGTTGGTTTATTATACGGTGCAGCTGCAATCCTTGGTGATATGTTTGATAAAACATCAACAACATCCAAAGAATTTTCAAATGGTATCGAATTTAAACCGTTCTGTTTGTTATCTGCCGATGATTTAGAAGGTCAAGATAACGTTGTTAATTATGGTATGTGGTTGATGTGGACTGGAAATTCAATAGACGAAGCAGATGACGATGCTGCATATTTACAAGCAATGGATTTTGCTTCTAAATTCTTTTATCAATTAGATGAATACCAAGACGAATTGCCACCGGTTAAAATAGTGAATATGATGGGTGCGCCACAGCCTGTTCCACGTTCTATGTTTTTATGTAATGTAGATATTTACGTTGTTCATCCGCTTATCCGTCTTGACGAATCGGATACAGATGATCCAAAGGGTGAATTGTACTATTTGTTTATGAATGAAATTCCATGGACAACTGCTGAACAATTTGGAGAAGCGGTTCCAGATATCGAAGATTGGGAACGAAATCAAAAACAAATGACTGAAGAGGATGGACACAACAAAAATCCAAAACAAAAAAACGAAAATCAACAACAAACAAATACTGATACAACTGAAAACGCACCCCAAAGTACAGAAGAACAGGTAAATTCTGAGCAATAAAAACCCTGTTGTATTTTTCATAAAAATTTTCTATAATGTATATCAAGGAATACAAAAGGGGATGATATGAAGAAAGTGTTTTTTGCCATAATCGCGGTTATTTCTTTGTTTTATAACGCAAATGCATACATTGTTTTGTCTACGCGTGATTTTGGTAAAGATGATGCAAAAAATCAAAATGTGATTGTTAAATGCACAACAGACACTGGAAAAACATCCGATGAAACATGCTCGTTGCGTCGATATGTGAAATGTACTGGCAAAGATTCAAAAACAAATTGTAATTCATGGCAACCATGGCGCGATTTACGCGATCCATCCGGAACGTATTCTGATTGGAAATCTGCCGCATCTGCATGTTGCAAAAAAAAGGGACTAAGATAGGTATATACAAACAAACACCTTTACGTGTTGCCATGTGGCACAGTATGACATTTGTATAAAGAACAGTCCACTTAACCCCAATCCAGTGATTTTTTATTTTTTCTTGTTGCAAAACATTTTTAATTAAGTTATTATTCATCGTGCTTTGAAAACGGGCATATGGCGGAATTGGTAGACGCGCTAGTTTCAGGTACTAGTGGTAGCGATACCTTGGAAGTTCGAGTCTTCTTATGCCCACCATATGTTTGAAAAGAGAGTTTTTGGGGTTGTAGCTCAGTTGGTAGAGCGCTGCGTTCGCAATGCAGAGGTCGTGAGTTCGAATCTCATCAGCTCCACCAGTTATTTTGGATACACGATACAAAATAATTGGTATAACAGTCCTGGGGATATGGCGGAATGGTAGACGCTGAGGACTTAAAATCCTTTGATCATTGCGATCGTGTGGGTTCAAGTCCCACTATCCCCACCAAAACTTGATATCCGCGTGTGGCGGATTTTTTTATTAGAACTTTTTTGGATGTGTGGCTCAGTTGGTTAGAGCACTACGTTCACATCGTAGGGGTCGGCGGTTCGAGTCCGCCCACATCCACCAAAATTTTTTACAAAAATATATTAATTTCGCTTGCTCTAACTTTTATAAATTTGCTAATATTAATGCAGAGATGAAGAAAATTCTATTTTTTATTTGCGGTTTTGTTATATGCGCATTTAATGCTGAATGCGCTGTACGTGGTACAAACACTGTGACACGTGGCAAAAACACAACACAAAGCACGCCAAAATCAACACGTTCTGTGACATCTCGTAATGCGATAAAAACTGTCGTGACACCACGCAGTGCAAAATCCGTTTCTGTATTAACACCACGTTCTACAAATTCTAAAAATTCACGTGTTGCCACAAGAACTGCAACAACACGTACAACACCGACAAAAAAAACTGTTGCATCTCGTGCTGCTGCGACTAGTCAGATAGAATCTATCGCCGCTGAAACGCGAACTGGGGCGGCATACGAACAGTGCAAATCCGCATTCTTTACATGCATGGACCAATTTTGTGAACTTAAAAATGACAATTTTAGAAGATGCTCTTGCAGCGACAGGGTGTTTGATTTTCAAGATATTTCTGACACATATCAAAAGGTAAATGAAAAACTGACAGAATTTTCTGAAGATCTTAGTGTTGTTGGTCTGACAAGAGAACAAGCAATGGCAATGAAAACAGCGTCCGAAGGTGAAGATGCTTTAACCGAAGATAAATCTGCATCAAAACAATTGTTGCAGGCAATCATGAATTCTATCAAAGGTGGCGATACCAAAGTTGGCGGAAAATATAAAGAGTTAAACAGTGTGACGATTGCAACAGATATTTCTAATGCCTTTGGTATGGATGATTCTGGACAAATTATCGCGGCATATAACGGCACAACATTATACAAAGCTGTATATCCAAAATGTCGTGACGCAGTTCAAGAAGATTGCAACAAAGCATCGCTTCAACGTGCTGTTAACGCATATTTAATGGCAATCGAACAAGATTGTAATACGGTTGAATCTGCGTTAAAACAACAGGAAAAAAACCTGAAAGCATCAACGCATGAAAAAAGCGCCATGCTTGATTTAGCGCGCGTTGAGAATCGCAGAAATCATAATTCGGACGATGTCGCAACTTGCATAATTAATGTTGAAAACGCGGTTATTGATGAACAAGTTTGTGGGGCATCTTATCACAAATGTCTGGATTACGGACAATTTATTGACGTGACAACAGGTACACCAATAACAGGTGTCGCAGATTTCTATAAATTAACCGAATTACTAACCTTTAAAACCGGTGCAGATATCAAAGATCAAAAATTATCCAGCATTCAAAAAAATCAACAATTCGTTCAATTTTTTGAAAACAAAACAAAAAAATTTGCCAAAGATGCACTTGATAAATGCACCGAAGATGCCGATTTTGTATGGAAACAATATCTGGACAGGGCATTGTTAGATATATATTATGCTCAACAAGACAAAGTAAAAACTATAAAGCAAAGCTGCTTTGATTTGGTTGCACAATGTTATGATAACCAAAACGTATCTATTACAAAAGCAATGGCAAATTTGACTGGTGATTCTTCTATATTGTTAAAACCAACTGCTATTTCTTTAACAACAGAAATGTGTTCTAAATATATTGAATCTTGCAACGGTATGTTTTCTGGGGATATTATCCAAGAATACATTGCAACAAAAGATAAAACAGACACAACATCTGCATGTCGTGCTGTGGCTCAACAATGTTTTGATAAATTTGGTGGTACAGGATATAATAACTTTTATTATACACAAAGTGGTTTATTCTCTAGAGGCGAAGCATTAGATTGGTTTACTTTGTACAAAAAGAACAATAACGAACAAGGCGAAATCGTTTCTCCGTGTGCACAACAAGTTGCAAACACAATGGGATGCGAAGATAAACTTGAAGAAATTTTCGGTGGATTTGATAAAAACTATGATGTAAATAACGACTTTAAAGGCTATGCCTATGATGATTCTGGCGACATTAATATAGCTGTTACAAATCGCACAATTCGCCCATCAGGCATTGCAACGGAAGTATATTATAAAATACTAGATAATTTAAAAACCAATTGTAACGGTTTAAATGGAAGCTTTATCGAATACAAATATGCAAAACAACGTGGTTATAAACCAGATGATCTTTGTCATATTAATTCCAATGATACAGCCAGTGTTTTTTACATAAATTCTTTGACTTCATCTCAAAGATATTTGACATACTGGTATCATTTTATGCCAGAAGAAAATATGTGCCCGTCTCAATACGAAATCAACATAGATACACAGTCATGGGGTATATGTTCATGCTGGGAAAATGGTGGTCGACGCAGCAAAAACGGGGAAATCGCAACATGCAGACCACTGTTGCCTACAACACTTACTACTTATTCTGATAATGATGTTGTATGTTCTGCTGATGTTTTATGCAAAACAACTTATTCTGGCACAGAAACAATTCCTGATATTTGTTCTGGTTCCCGTTCACCAAATAATGTATATGCATGGTGTCAACAAACACAAGCCTCTTATCTGGGACAAATATGTCCTATGATGAACGTAGTTTCAGAAAGTGGGAACACCAACCTTGTATGTGCCGATGATAAAGATTCACCTGAGAAAATAGACACTGTATTTGAAAAAGTGCCACATCCAAACAGCACACAACAAAACAACTAAAAAATATTGACGTTGCTATATCGATTTTAAAACGTCTGTTGCTATTAAATATGCGGGTTTTTTACCAGAATGTACCCATTTCTTGTCAGCATTTTTTAAGTCATCAACCATAACTTTGCGTACATTCGGTAAAGTCAATTGCTGTAAAACATCAATTATTTCTGACGGATTTGCATGTTTGCCTAACAATTCGGGAAATATCGTTTTGTTCATCAAAATATTTACCAACGAAGCCCATTTAATTTTTAACAAAACATGTGCCAATAAAACAGTTAACGGATTCATCTTGTACACAACAATTGTTGGAATATGCATAATCGCAAGTTCGGCAGAAACAGTGCCACTGGCAACAATCGCAATATAAGTATTTGCATACGCATCGTATCTTGCATATGCAGAAATCAATGTTGGTTTTATTTTCCAATTTTTTATATTTTGTCTGATATAGTTATCTGTTGTTTCAACAGTCGGTATAACAAATTTATAATCACGATAACCACAGTTGTACAACATATCAACAGTTTTATGAAAAACTGGTAATAATTTTTTTACTTCGCTCATACGACTGCCTGGAACCAAAGTAATTATTTTTTCATCTTGTACGGTCTTTTTATACTTTTCAAGTCCGTCAGAAATAGGGTGACCAACAGCAACTGTATCCAATCCATATTTCGTAAAATAAGGTATTTCAAAATCAAAAAAAGCATATAATTTGTCAAATATTTTTGCGTATTTTTTTGCACGTTTTTCACCCCATGCCCAAACCTGGGGTGCAACAACATGATAAAATTTAGTTTTTGAAAGTTTGCCGGATTTTCTGACTTCTTTAACAACAGATTTTGCAAATCCAGGTGAATCTATGGTTAAAACAACATCTGGTTTTTCTGATATAATTGCAGCAACAGCCTGTTTGATTCTTTGTGTTAATGTCTTTGCATGCGCCAACACTTCAAAAACACCCATAACAGCCAAATCCGATATAGGAAACAACGATTTTAATCCGGCATCAATCATATTTTGACCACCGATACCAACAAAATCAATTCCTGGCATCTCACGCATAATCTTTGCGCCAAGAACATCGCCCGAAACTTCTCCGGCAATAATAAAAATTTTTATATTATTTTTAGTGGGCTTCATTTTTAGCCGTTCCAATTCCGCGTTTTGAACGATTTTCAATAAAATCTATGGCATCCATTGCGTATTTGTTATTTTTAACTTCTTTGCGAACCTTGTTTAACCTGTCGGATACAGTACCGTCTGAACTGCCAAATACAGCAGAATAAACAGAATGAATTGCGTGTATATCTTCATTTGTAAAGCCATGACGCATTAAACCCACACGATTAATCGTACGATACACAGCACGAGCACCATCATAAATCGCATAAGGTAAAACATCGTTTCCGACCCCACTCATCCCACCAATAAATGCATTACGACCAATACGCGCAAACTGTAAAACCATCACACCGCCAGACAAAATCGCAAAGTCTTCAACTTCTACATGTCCAGCAACTTGAACCAAATTAGACATAACAACACTGTTACCAATTTTACAATCGTGTCCAACATGTGCATTAACCATAATTTGACAATCATCACCAATTTCTGTTCCATCCGAAGCAGGTGTTCCAGAATGAATTGTCACGTATTCACGAATTCTGCATCGTTTACCAATACGCAAACCAGTCATTGCCGCTTCATCTTGCCATTTTAAATCTTGACTCATCACACCAAGCACTGCAAAAGGGTAAACAATTGAATCGTCACCAATAGATGTTTTTCCATCAACAACAACATTTGAAACCAGTTCTACACGATCACCCAAAACCACATTTGAACCGACAATACAGAATGGACCGATTTTACAATCATTTCCAATAATTGCGCCGGGCTTTATAACTGCACTTGGGTCAATAACTGTTGCCATCTTATATCCTATCTTTTATTATACGTAAATATTAACGCAACCAGGCAAAAATTGGTATTCAATAAATCTAACAAATTATAACAAATCTTTAAAATCAGCTAATTTTAAATTATTTGCTTTGTTAATCATGTATATCAAGCCCAAAGAACTTATCACTGGGCAAATTGTTATAATTCCAAAACCAATCAACATTAATGCCCAAGATACATTTGAAACATTATTAAAACTTTTTGCACTGTGATAAATTGTTAACATTTCTAACAACGCAACACTGCCCAATAAACCAATGAACACCGGCACAGATTCTGTCGATATAAATAAAACAAAAGCCAACAAAGAAACAATTCTGAACAACCATTTCAATTTAATATATGCACTTTTGTATATTTTTGACCGCGCATTCGTATATTTTGCAGTTAATGTCGTAACTACACAAAAACCAACAAATAAAACGGATGCTAAATGAACCAGTGTTAAATTACCCAATTGACCAAATCTGAAATATTCGGGTTGCATCAAAATCAATGTTGTAACAAAACCAAACACAACAGTAATAACATCCCTTAATGGCAATTCGTGTTTTATTCGACAACCAACCATTACACCACACAATACAGCACTGATTTGCAATAAAATACCAACCCAATTATGCGGGGCAGACAAAATAGCAAAAATCAAAAGCCCGCCGAATAAAAACCATCTTGTTTTTTTACCAGATATTTTTTCAATGTATTTTAATCTTACAGACTGTTGTACCAACAGAACGATTAAAACAAATAAAACAGATGCAATCATTACAGAAAGCAAAGATATACCGTCACGTATTACCGCATAATTTCCACCAAATATCAGCAACCAAACTAATAAAAACAAACCAGAGAAAAAGCCCGTTTTTTGTTCAATTTCGTTTTTTTGCCAACCAATTCTTGAAACAAAATCACCCCCATATAAATACACAATAAAAAACAACGGCAGCATCAACAATCCAAGTGCAAAAAATAATGGATTATATAATGCCGCATTATTAAAAGAACTTACCGCGGTAGATACCACTGAAAAACTATCAAACATAAACTTGCCTTTTTGTTTTATTAAATTATTATATAGGTATGTCAGAAAAACAAGTAAAATTTACATTATTAAATGGACGTGTCAATATGGCACGCAGTATTTATAACCCGACCAGCGATGCAGTATGGTTGGCAGCATTTGCCCCAACAGCCGCAAAAAACATTCTTGATGTTGGTATTGGAACAGGTGGGGTATCCCTGTGTTTGTTAAATCACAACCCAAACGCAACCATTACGGGAATCGACATTTCACAAGAAATGCTGGATGCATGTCAACAAAATATCAAATTAAACGAATTTAATAATATCAAATTGCTTAAACAAGATATACTGAATTGGTCCACACCAGAGCGTTTTGATTTAGTTATAACCAATCCGCCTTATTTCAACGGAACACCTGCAAAACACAATGCACATCACAATATAGATATAAAAAGCTGGGTAAAACATTGCTGCGCACGTGTAATACCGAATGGCTGGTTCTGTATTATAATTGACGCGCTTTGCGTTGATAAAATTATTTCTGTTTTGGAAAACAAACATTTTGGAAACATACAAATATTTCCACTTTTTGGTGCAAAAAATCACGCAGAACGTGTATTAATTCGCGCAAAACAGGGTACAAAGACAGGATGTACGTTATATCATGGCACATCTATGAACAATGACGCCGTTTTACGTGATGACTTGACTATTGACACAATATTGTCTAAACTAGTGACATTATGATAGGATTTATCGCAAGATATTTTTCGTCCCTATGGGAATTAATTACTGCACCTTTCAGGTTTATTTGGCGCGGTATATCAAGACTTTTTCCACCACGCGATTGCACAATTATGGACACGCGTGATGGTGAAGTACATACATATCAACAAAGCAGTTTTTGGCGTTTTACCAAGTTTTGTATGATTATAACAATGTCTGTTTGGGCTGCATGGTCTACATACGTTTATGTTTATCACAGACCGTTGTTACAAAAAAGAACTCAACAGCTTGAACAATCACGCAATCAACATCATCGCCAAATGGCTGATTTAAAGAACTATTTAAAAAAATACAATGATTTAACCCGTGAATTGAATGTGTTAGATTATAAAATATTAAATTCAGAAAAACTGTCAGAAACAGAAAAAGAAACGTTGTTAAATACAAAATCAAAAATTTCCGGAGAACTTGATTTCTTGCATACGCGTATCACAGAAATGATGTCTGACGAAAATTACACACCAGAATTTGATAAAATTGCAGAAATGTCTATTGAATTTGAATTGGTTCGTAACGAGAACGATACATTAAAGCAACAAAATCAACAAATCATCCAAGAATCTCATGAAATCGCCAATGCCGACACACAAATAATCAACGCAGTATCAAAGATTACCACTGAAAACATAGAAAATTTACATGAAAATTTAAAGAAAATCAGTACAAGTCTTACTAAACTTGGACTTACCGAAAGTCAGTTAACAGAACAAGCAAATAATTATTCTAACCAAATTATTGGCGAAAAATATGTCCCAATTTTATTAAGCAAGAATTCTGATGAAAAATATACAAAAATCGCAAAAGATGTTGAAAGGTGGCATGGTTTAAACAGATTAACAAAAATATTGCCTTTGGGGGCCCCAGTTAAACACAAGGTTATAACATCTGCGTATGGAACCCGCAAAGATCCATTTACAAAAGTTAACAAACAACACAAAGGTATCGATTTTGCTGGAAAAATTGGCACAGAATTATACGCAGTTGCACCAGGACGTGTTGTTTCAGCAGGTGAACGTTCTGGGTATGGCACAACAGTAGAAATCGACCACGGTCTTGGCTTTACAACCTTGTATGCTCATTTATCAAAAATTATGGTTTCTCGTGGCGACTGGGTAAGACCTGGCACAATTGTTGGTCTGGGCGGTTCATCTGGTCGTTCAACAGGTCCACATTTACATTACGAAATAAGATACAAAGGTACACCGTTTAACCCAACAAATTTTGTAAAGGATTGAAAATGTTAGCATTCACAGATTCTGATGAAAAAAAGTCACCAACAATTGTTGGTGCAGGGTGCAAATTAAAAGGCAATATTCAAACAGATCACACTGTTCAAATTCATGGTAATGTCGAAGGAAACATAACCGCAGCAACAATCATTATCGGTCGTGGTGGCAGTGTTATCGGCGACATCAGTGCACATACACTGTTTTTACACGGTTCTCTTGAAGGCGATGCAACTGCAGATACTGTTAATGCGTTTGCAAATGCAAAGATGTCTGGGACACTGTTTTATAAAACATTGAACATCACTGGAAACAACGGATTAGAATGCAAATTAGCAAAAAGAAAGGATAAATAAAGATGAATAAATCTGATATAACAACCGTATATTTGGCTGCCGACCATCGCGGAGTAGGGCTGAAACTGTACCTTTACGAAATGTTAATGGCAGACGGTTACAATGTTGTGAATCTTGGTACAGATGATTTAAATACACCTGTTGATTTTCCAGATATTGCTAATAAAATGGCCGATGCTATGTTAAACGATTCTGCATCACGTGGTATTTTAATTTGTGGTACAGGGGCAGGGATGGAAATTGCTGCAAACCGCCATCGTCACATCCGCGCATCTCGCGTTGAAAGACCTGAACAGGCACGCGATGACCGTTTTCATGACGATATAAATGTTTTGGCGTTGGCTGCAGATGATATAGATATCGAAATCGCATTCCTTTGCGCCCAAACATTTTTGGAAAGCCCTTTTGATAATATTGAACGTCGTATACGCAGAATTGAAAAAATATCTTAATACAAATAAAAAAGCGCCAAATTGGCGCTTTTTTTATTTTAACAACATCCGACAATTTTCGTGCAATATTCGATTAACTTCCGGATTGTATTTAAAATATTTGTTTGATCCAGGTATTATATGTTTTGAATATTCGCTTTGCGGAACTTCGCTTTCCGGAACAGTGTCTTCCAACTTTATATCCGGTTTATTAGCACACTTTTTAACCAATTCATGTTTACCAAACTTTTGTACATACGCACAACAACCTGGAACCACGTAATCGTTATAAAGAGTTCCCCAATGCAACGATGCACCGTTATGATTTAAACAGGTATCAACACCATTATCGCGTTTATTCACATCTGCAGAATAACATTTGCAATTACCTGTTTTCGCATCTAACATATCACATCGAATATTGGTTAAATGCACTGTACCTAAATTGTCAACATATTTCACTAAACAACACAACCCACATCTTAAACAAATGTTTTCCCATTGTGGTGTCCCTGGAATAATTTTTGACATTAGTTTCACCTTTGATTAACGCAAGTATTGTTTGCATTGTGCCAACAAATCTGCCGGTATAGATTTTTCGTTAAATACCACCAAAACACGTTTTGCATCTTCTGGATGTGATGCCAAATGCCCCTTCATAACAGCGACAGCCATATCAAAGAAAGTTTTATTATCTTTGATATCGATTTTGCCTTCCAACAACAAATCGAAATAAACACGACCTTCACGTGATATGTGTTGCACAATTTCAGGTGCCAATTCAATCAAACGTTTAACTTGTTCAGTATTTAAATTTATGTTTCCTGCTGAATCTCGCAAATCAGACATCAGACAAGCAACATCGTATTTCAATCTGCTGTCTTTTTTATCAGCCAAACACGCACGTTTTTTAAGCATTCCCATTTGCACACTTTGCCCGATAGAAAAACATATAAAAACCAATGCTGTTGCCAAACACATCCAATTAACCCCAGGGAATACATAATCTATAAATTCTGGATTTTTTGCATTACCGCCTGGAACAAAACAAGCCTTAAATGCACGACCTTTGTCACCACTGCTTTTTTTGTCGCCCAAAAACAGCACCAAAGAAACCAAAAAGCAAAAAAATGGTATCAATAACGCGCCACCACTCAATACAGCATTCAATGTACGACTATCTTGTAATTTATAGGCCTTGTTATTAAGTGAACGTGCTTCCTTGCCAAATTTTGTATCTGGCGCATAGCGCAACATTTGATTAATTTGGTTGTTTCTTTGTTCATCAGCTTCTTTTGCTTTGCGCTGCACTTCATTAGCAACACCTTGTGCTATACGTGCTTGTTCTTCGCATTCCTTTTTATCAACATATTCTTGTGTTACCCCTGGAAACAATTTCTTTTCTGTCATTTCAAACTCCTTTGTTCGATTAACTTCTTCTTTACACACTTGAATATAATACAAAAATATAAATTGTCAAGTATTATATAAAAAATTCTTTTGGGGGTATATTTTTAACACAACTAAACTACTTTTTTATAACGAAATTAACCAATTTCTTTGGAACAACAATAGTTTTTATAATTGTTGCACCAGATAATTGTTTTTCCGCAACAACTTTTGCACGTTCAACCAAATCGTTTTCAACAATATCAGCTGACACAACGAAATCTTTGGCACGTTTACCGTTTACAGATACAACAATTGTCATATCGCTTTCGACCAATTTAGACGCATCAAATGTTGGCCACGGTTGAAAGACCAGCATATCTGCATGTCCCAATTTTTCCCACATTTCTTCGGTTAAGTGTGGCGCAAAAGGATTCAACATTTGAATTAATACTTCGTATGCAGCACGTGGCATTTTACCACCAGGAAATTCATTGATAAATTCCATCATCGCAGAAATAGATGTATTAAATCCCATATTATTGATTCTTTCTGTGACATCAGAAACCAATCTATTAACCAATTTATCTTGTTCTGGGGTTAACGCATCATCTGTCAAATTATCCGAAAAACCTTCGACACGTTTCAAGAATCTTTGAACACCAGACAAAACACCTTCGTTCCACATGGTATTATTTCTCCATGGTCCCAAAGATAAAATCGTCACACGCGCAACATCTGCACCAACTTGCGCCAACAAATCTGCAGTCAAGAAACCATTACCGCGTGATTTAGATATTTTATAGCCATCGCTGCCCAATACCAGACCCTGGGCAGTGCGTTTTGCATATGGTTCTGGAGTATTTACCAAACCCAAATCATATAACGCATGATGCCAAAATCTTGAATAAATCAAATGACGCGTATTGTGTTCGTGTCCACCGTTATAATGGCTGACCGGCATCCATTTTTCCATCTGGTCACGCGAACAAAATTCTTTGTCGTTCTTTGGATCAAGATAACGCAAGAAATACCAAGACGATCCCGCCCAACCAGGCATTGTATCTGTTTCGCGTTTTGCATCTCCACCACAACATGGACATTTTGTATTTACCCAATCCGTTGCACGCGCCAATGGGCTTTCCCCGTTATCCGTTGGACGATAATCTGTCATATATGGTTGCATTATCGGCAGTTCATCTTCTGGTACACATTGCCACCCACATTTTTCACAATAAACAAGCGGAATAGGTTCTCCCCAATACATTTGACGCGAAAAACCCCAATCTTTTAATTTGTATTTTACAGCAGCACGCGCAAAACCATGTTCACTGCCATATTTTATTGCCGCTGCAATTGCTTCGTCTTTGCCCATACCATTCAAAAAAGATGAATTAATATGTTCACCATCACCTTCGTATACCTTATCTGGTTCACCACCAGCCAACACAGGAATAATTTTTAAACCAAATTTTTTTGCAAAATCCCAATCACGTCCATCGTGTGCAGGCACTGCCATAATCGCCCCAAAACCATAATCAGCCAACACATAATCAGATATAAATATTGGCGTTTCCGTATTATTGAATGGGTTAATTGCTTTAACACCTTTTAATTCAACACCAGTTTTTTCTTTGGTTGCATCAGTTCTTTCAATTTCAGATTTAGCCGCCGCTGCTTTGATATACTTTTCAACTTCGTCTTTATTTAAAATCAATCCAGCATCTAACCATTTATGAACCAATTTATGTTCTGGTGCCATTACACAAAAAGTGACCCCAAATATAGTATCAACACGTGTTGTGTAAACAGTCATGATGTCGTCAACAACCCTAAAATCAACTTCTGCACCGGTCGATTTTCCAATCATGTTGATTTCATCTTTTTTGACACGTTCATCAAAATCAACATCTTTCAAACCATCTAACAATTTTTCAGCATAATCAGATAATCTCAAATTCCACTGTAATTTTAATCTTTTTTCAACATTTCCATGGCAACGATTGCAACAACCATCTTCTAATTCTTCATTAGTCAGGGTAGTGCGACAATTTGGACACCAATTCATTGGCAATTCTGATTTATACGCCAATCCATTCTTAAAGAATTGCATAAACATCCATTGTGTCCATTTGATATATTCTGGATCAGATGTCGAAACACGCGTTTCTGGGTTAACAGACCACCCCGCAGAATCAATCACATTTGCATAAGACTTTTTTAATTCTTCGGCAATTTCAGCCGGATGTTTACCAATCTTGGTCGCATAATGTTCCGCAGTAATACCCATCGCATCAAAACCCATTGGGAACAAAACGTCATATCCTAAATGACGACGATAACGCGACACCACGTCCATACCAGTATAAATCAGCATATGTCCCGCATGCAACCCAGCACCCGACAAAAAAGGAAATTCAACCAAAGTGTAAAATCTTGGTTTAGAACCGTCGTTTTTTGGAACAAACACACGTGCATCTGCCCAGCGTTTTTGCCATTTTGATTCGCGATCAATTATCTGTTTTATATCGTCACTCATTTTTATCACCACTTTATTATTAGTTATGCTTGGTAATTCTATATTTAATAACCCATAAATTCAAGTAATTTTATGTAAAAATAGAGACACATATACCATATTTATTTTTTGCTTTTGTACAAAAAACAAAACAAAATAACAACAAAGCATAAATATTATGTATAGTTTATAACAAAAACGACCAAAAAACATCACAAAATGTGTAAAAAAATACAAAAAATGACATTTTTTATTGCAAAAAAAGCCTAAAAACAGCCAAAAACCGCAGAAAAACCGGCATTTTTACACTTTTTAAGAGTAAAAAATCACAAAAAAAATACAAAATCGATTTTCAGCGACCAAAGCATATAAATATATAACGAATTAAATTTTGAACGACGAGAAAAGGGCATTTTGCATAAAAAATATGTTTACAGGACCAAAAAAATATATAAACAAAAGCAAAATTAATTACAGCGTAAAAACAAACGATTAAAAATTTTTTCTAACAAAATAATTTAAGAAAAAATATTTAAAAAAAATCAAAATATTTTTTATAAATTCAACACAATAAGGCTATTAAAAAAACGTAAACACATTTGTATAATATATGATTTATATCAAAATCAAACTATACATAATATACATTATGCGCCTTTTATATATGATTTTTTTAATACCACCCTATAACTTTACAAGATATTGTTTTTATAATCATATTTTATAAAATAACTCTTACCTTTCTTGCAAACATATCAACAACACCAGATTGTTTACAAAAAAAACACCCAAAAAAAACTTTTTAATTCATATTTATTTTTTTATATTTCTATACCACAAAATTTATATACATTTTATTTTGAACGTATCGCCCCAACCCCGCAGAAAGCCGGCACTTTAAAGCAAAACCCGCACAGACAAAATAAAATCATCCAGCAAAACACTGGATGACTTCACACACATTATAACATATTGATTTTACTTGATTTTTGCAGCTTTTTTTGCAACTTTTGCAATTTTTCCAGCACGTTCTTTTAATGATTTTAACCCTTTGGTCAAATCAGTTTCTTCTGCTGGACCGATTTTTTCAGCTTTTATTGTACTGCAACAATATGGACATTTTGTTGCTAATTTACTAACAGTCTGTTGACAATATGGACATGCACGTGTTGTGACAGGCCCCTTAGCACGTGCAGAATTAGCAATTTTAACAATGATAAATACAGCAAACATCGTTATCAAAAAGCTGATAATCGTGTTTAAAAACGTACCAAGATTCAATGTAGTCGCACCAGCAGCCTGGGCAGCCGCCATTGTCGTATAATGCGCCCCAGGTTCCCCACCACCAATCACATAAAACCATTGGGAAAAATCAATACCACCAACCAACATCCCAACAGGTGGCATAATAACATCTTTAACCAAAGAATTAACAACACTGGTCATAACAGACCCAACAATGATACCGACAGCCATATCGATAGCACTGCCCTTGTTAATAAAAGTTTTAAATTCATTTAACAGTTTCATTTTGTTCTCCTTTTTTATTTATATATTTTTCAATCGCCATCAAAACCTTGTTAAGTGTCTTATGAATATTTTCGTCCCTTGTCTCAACCATAACATCAGCCAAGGCATACGTATCATAACGTTCTTTGATTAATTGTGCCAATATTTGATGTGAATCAGTATTTAACAACTGTGGACGCGTATGACGAAAATTTGTCCTTTTTACAAGCAGTTCTAGGTCAGCCTTTAACCAAATTGTTAACGATTTTTCCAAAACAATTTGTCGCACAGCTTTTGTTATAAAAGCACCTTCGCCGGTAGATATAACCTTGACTATCGGGGGGGTATCGATAATACGTTCAATAACTTTTTGTTCAACACGCCTGAATTCTTTTTCACCATACATAGCAAAAATATCAACCACACTGCATCCAGCAGCCTTTTCAATTTCCTTGTCAGAATCTACAAACGGTATTCCTAAATTACGCGCAAGCGCACGACCAACACTGGTTTTTCCAGCCCCCATTAATCCGACCATCACTATCGGTTTATCAAGATTAATTTGCTTTTTATTTCTCATAAAGTGTATTTTATATAAAAATAATAAAACTGACAATAAAAAAAATGGGCGACAAATAAAATCGCCCATGCAAAAACATTATATTTTACTTACAGCACCAATAAAACATCTTAATTCATCGCTGCCAATCTTTCCAATTGATCAGCACTGATCAAAGCATCAATCATTTCGTCTAAACCTTCACCCCCTGCAAGAATATCATCCAGTTTATAAAGAGTCAGTTTAATACGATGGTCTGTGACGCGTTGTTCCGGAAAATTATAAGTTCTGATTTTTTCACTTCTGTCCCCTGACCCAACCATACTGCGTCGCGAAGCATTTGATGCATTCATCTGTTCGCTTCGTTGTTTTTCATATAAACGTGAACGCAACACAGCCATAGCAGTAGCCTTGTTTTGTAATTGCGAACGTTCATTTTGGCACGTCACAACAATACCTGTTGGAAAATGAGTAATACGAATCGCAGAATCAGTCTTGTTAACATGTTGCCCACCTGCCCCAGATGCACGATAAACGTCAATTCTTATATCTTTGTCTTCGATAACAACATCGATATCTTTTGCTTCGGGCATAACAGCAACAGATGCCGCAGATGTATGAATACGTCCGCCTGCTTCTGTTTCCGGGACACGTTGCACACGATGAATACCCGATTCGAATTTCATACGCGCATACGCACCGACACCATCAATTTTGAAAATGATTTCTTTGTATCCATGAAGTGAAGTTGCATTTTCTTCAATAATTTCAATCTTCCAGCCTTTGCGTAACGCATAAGATTTATACTGATTAAACAAATCACCAGCGAACAAAGCCGATTCTTCCCCGCCAACACCGGCACGGATTTCCATAATAACGCTGTTATCATCAGCACTGTCGCGTGGCAACAATGCAATCTGTAAATCACGTTCCAAATCTGGCAACAAATGATTTAATTCATTTAATTGTTCTTCGGCGATATCTTTTAATTCTGGATCTGCCAACATTTCATTTGCATCTTTGATACCTGCCTGAGTTTGCAGATATCTGTCAATCAAAGGCAAAATTTCGTTTATTTGTGAATATTCTTTGGACAATCTGGACAATTCATCCCCAGATACTTCCCCAGAATTCATTTTGGTTTCAATATCTTTGGCACGAGCTTTGATATCTAAAAGTTTTTGTTCAACAATCATATTATTTTACCTTTATTTTTTGAATTGCATCCACCAAAGACAAACTTTCTTGGTTTCCAGTTGTCATATTTTTCAATGCGATTGTATTACTGGAAACTTCTGTTTCACCAATGATAGCAGCAAATCGCGCACCAATTTTATCAGCATATTCAATCTGATTTTTGAATTTTTTATCAGTATCAAGATATGCCACAGACGGAATACCTGCGCCACGCAAAGCGTTCAATACCTGCATAGCATAAGGTAAATTTTCATCACCCATTACTAATACAGCAACATCAACAGGTTTTTCAAATCTGGTTAAATCAATCTTGCCAGATTCCATTAATGCAACCAATAATCTTGATACACCAATCGATGCCCCCACACCGACAATTTTAGTCTTAGAAAATTTAGATGCCAGGTTTTCATAACGTCCGCCACCGCCAACAGCCGGCAAATCAGGATAATCTATAGAGAAAAATTCAAACACAATTCCAGTATAATACGAATGTCCACGCATAATAGAAACATCTATTTCGGCATTTTTCACACCCATTGCATCTAGTAAATTCATAAATTTATCCATTTCTGCAATAGCGGCATCCAGTTCATCTGTTTTTCCAACAAAAGAACGATAGCCGTTTGTGAATACCGCGTTTATTTCTTTCGCAGCATTTTCACCGACCATGTCAACCAGCCCTTCGTAAAAATCAGAAATTTTGTCACGTTTATCAATCAAAACAAAAGCGTCGCGTGCCTGGTCTGCATTCAGATTTAAATACGCAAACATCGCATTCCAAAAACGACGATTTCCAATTCTGACACGAACACCACCGACAATATCAGAAATAGATTCATACATTTTCATCAATGTTGATACAATTTCAGCATCATAATTCAAAGATAAATTTTGAATACCCAAAATATCAATATCCATCTGCCAAAATTCGCGATAACGACCACGTTGCGGACGTTCGCCACGATAATTGCGCGCAAACTGATAAGTATAGAAAGGAAAATTCAAATCAGTCAAATGTCCAGCAACGAAACGCGACAACCCCACAGTTCCGTCATAGCGCAATCCCATTTTTGTATCGCCTTTTTGGAACAAAAAGATTTGTGTTTCAATTTCATCCCAATTATCTTTGTCTGTTAAAATTTCAGCACGTTCAATCGCCGGTAAATCCAAGCGAGAATACCCACAATCACGCAATACATTTTGCATTTTATTTGCACAATAATCAAAGCAACGTTGTTGTGCAGGCAACAATTCTATAAATCCGCTTAAAGGTTTTGTTGGTTTAAGATCCATTTTTTATTCCTTTGTTTATAAAATCCAACTTGGAAACAGACTGTTTTGCTAACAGTATTATATCATAAAAAATAAACAACAGCTAGAAACACACGGCACGTGCCGCGTGATGAAATTTAGATGAAAAAGATACAATTCTTATAATCATCATGTACATATTATAAATGCACATTAAAAAAATTTCAATAAAAAAAACCGCCCGAATGGGCGGCTTTTGATTTTACTTTCTGAATCCGACTGTGAATTCATCACCCCAATCAGCAATCTTTTGACCACCAACCTTGCAATGTAATACTTCAAAGCCTTTTTCTACTTGTTTCTTTTTGATTACTACACCACTTACAACACCGCCAACAGTCCCCAGCACTACTGCCGAAGTCAAATCCGATGCAAGACGTGCAGTATTAAATTTACCATCAACTGTCTTCCAAACACTTCTGTTTGCATTGACAGAATTAAAGAACACATTCATTGAATTTGTTGCATTATTAACTTCTGTCTTGCTTGGTCCTGTCGGTGCAGGTGATTTCCACACAGAGCCTCCATTGCCATTTCCAGAACACAATTCGTTGTAAAGTTTAAGTACTTCTTTAAAATCTTTACTGAATTCTTCGTCAAATAACATGTCTTGTGCAGTATTGATATCCATATTATCACATGTTTTACTGTATTTTGTCAACATTGCCTCTGTTATTGGAAATTCCTTTTCAATATGTGCATTATTATTATTTGCACATTTTATATCACCATTGAATTTATATTTACATTTCACAGGTTTTGTAGGTGTATCATCCCCACCATCGTCTTCGTTTTGGACTTTTTTACAAATGCACATTTCTTCACCGATATATGCTGAAATATCTTTTCCATGATTTTTCACAGTTACTTCATTCAACACACATTTAAAACCTGTTGGACATTCACAACTTTTTTCACATATATCTTTTATAGCTTGCCTAGAATGGCATACACCTTCTGAACCGACTTTCTTATTCGTACCTACTACGGGTATCTCTTGACGTTTTTTTTGATTGGTTGTCCACAGCAAATATCCATCAACACATTCTTTGGCAGCACACGATATAATGCTTACCTTCTCATTACTTTCAGGTAAATCCATATTTGCCGCTTCCTTTGGTTCCAACTCTAAAGTACCGTTCTCGAAACAATATCCCGACACCGCATTACTTGGGGTACAACTGGCATCCTTCGCTCTATAATTAAAAGGATTTCCTTCACCACACTTAGAATCGCTAAATCCTAAAATATTCTTTTTTGCATCGTAGTAAGTACAAAAATTCCCACCTTTTCTTAATTTACCTACAATATTCCAATCTACGTAGTAATCTGAGTTTTTCCCCTCGTCTTTGCATTTGTCTTGTTCTGGGCTACCGCCGGGTAATCTATAACCACATACATGCCCAGAACCATCTGCCGTAGTTTGACAACTATCAGCATTTGCAACACAAACATGCCCACCAGATATTATTATTCCCAATAACAAAAGCGATATCTTTTTCATAGTGTCCTTCCTTTTTCCTGTTGATATAACTATACCAAAAACGTGCGTTTAAATCAAACTATTTTTTCGTGTTTTTTTTAAATTTTTTTATCCGGATTTCTGGGATTTTTAATTTTTGACTATGTTTTTTAACCATAATCTAAAAACGCATGTTTTTAGCCTATTTGAACGATATTAAAAAACAATATAAAAAGTGCCATTTTGCTGTTTTTTTTTACACTTTTTTAATTTTTGAAAAGATATGAAAAAATAGTTTGATTTAAACGCACGTTTTTGGTATAATTGCCAATGATAGATAGTAAAAAAGGAAGGGATTTATGAAAAAATTCACATTTTTGTTATTAGGAATAATAATATCTGGTGGGCATGTTTGTGTTGCAAATGCTGATAGTTGTCAAACTACGGCAGATGGTTCTGGGCATGTATGTGGTTATAGATTACCCGGCGGTAGCCCAG
>Ga0310690_10002183_pt1 | contig 32575 bp, 24 predicted proteins | sample AusTroGonzalo_MG_2_FD_207661 | JGI IMG/M metagenome (GOLD analysis project Ga0310690, IMG submission 207661) | Bovine rumen microbial communities from tropical cattle in Woodstock, Queensland, Australia - Gonzalo_04 (v2) (version 2) | ecosystem: Host-associated > Mammals > Digestive system >...
CCAGTCTGCTTTTCGCTGCTGCCACAAATCCAGGCACATATGTTTATGTGACCACCAAGGGTGACGGAAAAACTAGCGTCCGTCATGTCTACGTGAACAGCAACGATGGCAAGACACCCCAGGAAGATAATGTAATCAGCACAGACCTCGAGAACTATTCCAGTTACGTGCTTGGTGCCAGCAACAGCATCGGACTATTTATAGGCACCACCAATTTCAATGGCCTTTGGGCTTATGATCGTGCCTGTCCAAATTGCAGCAACCTACAGGCCATGAACTGGACAGGCAATCGTCAGCAGGTTATTTGTCCCCGCTGCCAGCGTACGTATGAATTGGAAACTGGAGCAATTATCAGTGGCGATGAGGGTTCATCGCTCATGCGCTATTACTGTTCATTCGACGGTTCCATCCTTCGCGCCTGGAATTGAACCAGAAACACCTGAATTAATTCAAATCATGAAATGAATTAATTAAATCGATGAAATGAATTAATTCACCTAGAAACTTGATTATAAAGGGCAATAATAGCGGAGCGGAGCGAGACCTTGAATGTCTGGGTGGAGGATACGGATGAAATCATTGAGCAGCCAGTCAGGATGGAATGGCGTTTCTTCATAGAAAGGACTCAACTCAACGTTGCAGCCGTAGACCTGATGGTTACGGAACGCTTTGAACTGGTTATAACCATGATGCTCGCTACGCAGTTCGTCATAAGTCATATCGTGATCACTGCTATAACGGAAGAGCCAGATGTCAGCCTCACCGGCTTTCTCCAATACGCTTTCAAAGGGAAGGGATACAGAACCGCTATGTGCGTCGCTAGCCCAAGGATAGTCGCCACCCGCATCCTGAATCATCTGACCGATAGTGCTCTTACCGCCAGGTACATACCACACACTACCCGTAATATTATCGAGCAACACCTTCTGTGTTTTATTCTTGGCCAGAGCCTTAAGGGTATTGTAATTCCTATCTATAGCATCAAACAGGCTGTCAGCCTTCTCCTCACATCCGAAAAGCATACCATAGAAACGCAGCCACTCGGCACGTCCCAAGGGCGATGATTCCATATATTCAGCACATTCCACAATGGGAATGTTGATTTCCTCAAGTTTACCATAGCCGCCACTATTCTCAAAAGGCGAGAGGAACAGAGCGTCAGGCCGTTGATCGATAATCTTCTCGACAACAGGGCTCAGACCATCTCCCACATCACTGATCTGCCCTTGCTGCACTTGTTGCTGAATCCAAGGAATCTTGATATACTTCAGATCGGCCACACCAGCAATGCAATCCTGCTTACCAAAATCCATCAGCATAGCGCAATGGACAGTAGAGAATATCATTGAACGACTCAAAGGAGTACGGATGACGGTGGCTCCATGAATCATGGGGACCTGCTCCTGATTCTTAGGCACCAGTACGTACTGATGCAGAATCATACCCTCCTTCCAGGGATTCTTCAGTGTGGCTACCGTATAGCCGTCATAGTGTACCACACAAAGTTGTGTAGCATACTTGAAACGGACCGTATCGCCCTCCGCCTGCGGAGAAGCCGTCTGACGACCTCCACAGGAGAAGAACAATACAATCGTTAATAATATAAGAAAAGATCTTATCTTCATTAATAAAGTTGAACGGCTACATCGTCATAAGCGAAATAGGCAGGTGTAGAGAGTCCCCAAGCATTCTGGCATGAACCATCCATGTTAAACTCTACCTTCATCACTTTACCCAGTTTGGTGAGATCGAACTTAGTCCACTCTGTCACAAATTTACCATCCTTGGCCAAATAGAACTCAGCAGTACCTGTAACATTATTGAATGCATCATATCCAGTAGCAATAATCTTAAACCAGTCCTCGCCATTCTTAAAGGTTGTATATTCATTGGTCATGTCATTCAGAGCATAACTTGTATTGATGACATACATGTGGTCAATGACACGGGCTTTATTATCACTAAAGTGCAGAGTTGGCAGGGGAGCGCCAGGATAACTTGCATAGCCATTGTGTACACAGAAGTTCTTAGAGCCGTTATGGCCTGTAGCCACAGGAATAGCAAGTTGTTTGGTATAAGAGGCAGAACTGATATCCTGCTCGATATAGTTAGATATTGCCTGTCCACCACCCCAATATGCAAGATCGAAGTAGCCATTAGTAAACACGTGGGCAAGATTTGTGTTGCCCTTGTCATCCCATTGGTAGATGGTTGCGTCTTCATCCTCAGGATACAACAGTTCTCCACCATACTGAACCTTGTCGATCAGCGAACTCCAGTTTGCCTCACCAACATAGTTGGCACCACCAGTCCAGTCCTTATCCTCGAATGTCAATACGGCGGTGGGATGAAGAATAACTTCATTGTCATCAACTGAACACGATGTGAACACTGCTAAGCCACATACCATTGTAGCAAAAGCAAAACATAATTGTTTCTTCATAATTGTAATTAATTAATGATTAAAAATGAGTTATTTGATAAAAAGTTTCTTTATTTCGCCATTGTTCATACGTAAAATGTTCAATCCACGAGAAGGTTCAGGCTGCCGTATTCCCCGAATCGAGTAGCAGTCTTTCACGATGATGTCATCCGTCATGGCATCGCTGATGCCAGATATCGCGTCTTTCACACGTGCCAATGATTCTTCTAAGTGTAAATCATAGGCATCCAGTACCTCGGTAGATGTTTCACCAATCCATCCACACGACTGGTTTTCCGCACAATATACGCGGACAAAATCCACGAAATCAAGATTCACAGGCTGGCGATTATGATCAACAGCCAGGTCGAAATCAAAACTATTATCTGCAAGTTTTGTACTAGGGACGTTGTCCACATATCCCCATTCAAACGAAGAGAGCAGCCAGTTTTCTGAAGGTAATGTTAATGTGTTCTCACCATTCTGGGGAAGCAATGTTCCTTCGAATATCAATTCATCCGCCTCAACCCATTGCGGATAATACGTTTGTTGATGGTATTCATTCTTATGGACAAAACCACTACCACCTTTATTATCTGTCCAAGGAATATATTCTTCAATGGTGATGTGCTTAGACAATTCGCTTTGCACCTCATCCCTGCTTTCTGTCAAGGGACGCTGATAAACAATACGATAATTATAAATTGTCCTTCCGTCCTCGTCTGCGCTTCCCTTTAACTCATACCATGCATCATCAGGAAGTCCGTTCTTATTCACATCCTTCGATACCATCACGATACCTGGTTCTGAACCACCAGCCATCGCATTACCCAAGACAGCCACATCTGCTTGTCCATGGATATTAGCAATAGAATGGTCGAAGTGGAAGGTGATATACCCCCCATAAGCACCCAGCGACACTAACTCGCCGTTATGATTGGCCAGACAATTGGTACACTTATTTAGGATTGATTGATAGGTATCACCTGCTTCATACTCTGGGTATATATTGACAAACTGTCCTGGAGCCGGACAAAATTCATCGACCGCCTGAATATATTTTGAATATTCAGTAACGTTATCCATCCGCTGAGCAGAAGCATTGAATGGAGAGTAGTTAAGAGTAAATAATACTAGCAGAACTCTCACCATCCATTCCTCTTTCATTTTATTATACTTTCTATCCATCTTCATTTGTCACTTTTCATTAAGAATGCTGCATGGGCAGGGATATCACCTGTTTTGACCTTCCAGTCGAAGGTGCCGTCCGCAAGGAAATGCAGCAATTCACCACTGGAAACATAGTTCTTGGCATCCATCAGGTAGAAATCGCGATGGATGGGATTCACGATAATGCCGTACGGCATACGAATCTTACTAATCTCAGGTGCTTGAGATAGCGATGTACTTATAATCTCATGAGTGCGCACATTGATAATACCATAGGTAACGGTGTTCGACATCGTCACCTCACTCCATTGACTACCATAAAAATAGAGAGAGTCGCCCACGATGCAAAGATCGCTGACTGGTTGATCCAGATGTCCACCCACCGTCATCTTGCCTTTCACATCCTTCACCAGCCAATAGATAGTTGATTCCATGTCCATGTAGTTCCCTCTGGATGTCACCCACAACTGACCATACTTGTCAGCCCTGAGGCGATGCAGGTTAGGGGCCACTTCTATCTTATCCGTCTCCTGCATGGTTTTCAGATCTACTACACTCACCGTACTCTCATAACCTTGCCCCGTCATACCCTGATAGCCGCCACTATTGGCGACAAAGAGTTGGTCGCCGAGGATCGCCATCTCCTCTGGCTGATAGCCCACGGCACAGGAATCTGTCTTCTGAAGTGAGAGGGTATCCACCTTGTATATGCTACCGAGAGGATTGGAACCTGTATTCGCCACAGAGCCCACATAGGAAGACACATAGGCATATCCGTCTTTAAACGTCACATAACGGCAATTAGGAATGTCAACCTTTCCTATCCTCACAGCATCTTTCGCGCGAGCCACCTCCACCTTGTTGGAGCAGTTGATGACCAGCCATAGGCGCGAGCCATAGATCTGACAATCATTACCCACATCTCCCAGCATCATCACTGTCGTTGGATTACGTTCTGAATAGATATTGCGCAGGTAATGGACAGTAGAATCGTTGGCGGAGAGGTCGAGATAGTCCAGAGAGGATTTGTTCGAGCCCATATTACCCTCATTCAGCAGATACATGCCCACAATCTCACTTTTCACCGTCTTGCCTCCCGTATCAATATCCTCCATCGGCACCACCATCACATCGTTGCGACAAGCGGTGAGCATCAACAGGGGCCATATGTAGAGCAACCATCTTTTCATATCTCAACGCTTAAAGTGAGGGCATAGTTACGACCAGGCATGGGATAGTTGACAATGACCTCGTAGTCCTGATCCAAGACATTGTTCACCTCCGCTTGCACTATAAACTCTAAACCATACGCTCGGCTTTGCCGCTTCGCTCTGCGAAGAACTCTAAACCTGTTTCTTAGGCTCAGGTCGCTGGTATACCAAGGTTCCATGTGGTTATAAAGGATATTCTCCTGTTCATCATATCGCTCACCAGCATAAATGAACGAATAGTTCAGATCCCAGTTCTTATAACTCAAGCCGAGAATGGCAGAGCCCGAATGCCAAGGGATATAAGGAATCTGATGCTTATAATATGAATCACTGGGGTTCGTCACATCACGGGCATCCTGATAGGTGTACTGGGCGCGTGCCGTCGCGACCAAGTCCTTGCCAACCTGAAAATCAGCCTCAGCCTCCACATCGATACCCTTAATGTGCACCTTGCCCAGATTAAGCATCGTCCATCGGAACTGCTGTCCTTTAGGATAGGCTACAATCTTGTCGTGCACCGTATTATAATAGGCATCGAAATGCATCTCCGCATGTCGGATGATACCTTCCTCGAAATGTTTGTTCAACGCAAAGCCCGCATCGTATTGTAGGGCGCTCTCTGGCACAAGATTGGCATTACCCATATCCGTATAGTAAAGATCATTGAAGGTCGGCATACGGAAACTCTTCTTCACATAGGCCCTCAGCGAGAAGAACGTGCCTCGGAAAGGGTAGATATTAACGAAGAGGGCTGGGGTGAATTTTGAGAGGGAATGATTGGAGTCCATTCCAGCAAACTCACCACGACGATGCGTCTTATCATTGATGAAAGTAGCCAGAATAGAACCTTGAGCCTTCAGATGCTTGTAATCAACGGCTGTGGCAAGACTCACGAGATTCGAGATACGCGTAGGGAAAGCAAAATTGTAGGTATCGGCATTGAGTTTGTTCCATTTGAAATCATAACTCAGCGAAGCACTCCAATTAGGCAACAGTTCGAGTACGTTGGCCGTAGAGAGATACACCTCCTGTTGCTTATAACGATTATCCACAGGCAACTGGGTGGAGTCTTTGTTCACATAGTGGGTATTATAATAGGCATATTTCGCTAACCACCGTGTACTGAAGCCCTCGCCAATGTTTTTATCGAAAGCAGCCTGAACGAAGGTATTCAGATCCTGTTGGCGCTCACCCCGTCGCCACACATTATTGACAATGGCGCCAGGGATACCACGGGCAGAGTTGTAAAGATAGCCCTTCACTTGCCAACCGCCCTGATAGAGCCTTCCAAAAAGGTTGGCCTCGATTCGCTCCGCATGGATATCACCATTCTGACGGACGGCTGTAGTGTCCCAGGCTGTCTCACCATTAGGATAGCGACGTTCATAACGGAACTGATATTTGCCGCTCGCCGTCAGAAATCCTGCACTCACCGAAGAACTTACAGTCTCTGATAACTTCTGTTCCCAAAGCGTTGACAATCTAAGCATATCACTTGAGCCATACTGCGCCTTCATCTTTAAATGAGTCTGCTCGTCATTCATGAAATCTGGTGCTTTGGTACGAATATAAATCGCCCCAGCATGACCAAAGTCGGAGGCAGGCTGGAAGATGGCACTCTTCTGTCCGTTATACAAAGTGATCTCCTCCACATTATCGAGCGAGAACTGTCCGAGGTCAATCTGTCCGTTCTGGGCATTGCCAAGTTGGATGCCGTCGTAACTGATACCCAAGTGATGCGTTCCCATCGAACGGATATTGACGGTCTTGATACCGCCCACGCCACCATAGTCTTTCAGTTGGATGCCAGAGAAATAGCGCAGGGCATCAGCCACAGAATGCGTGTTCAGCCTCTCCAGCATCTCGCCATTCAGTTTCTGACTGGGCACCACCTCTCGCATCGCAGGCTTCGACACCACCACAATCTCACGTACATGTTGTACGGAGTCAAACTTGCTCTGTGCCGTCATCGTCAGGCTCATGCAACAAGCCACAGCGGTAGCAAAACCTTCAATTTTCAATGTTCAATCTTCCATATCCATTGCCGCCTAATCCCAGAGGCAGACAAACGACAACGGCAAATCGGCAGGTCTTCTGGCTTGTCATCTGGCCACAAACGTCTTCCCGATATTCTCAGTGACTTTATGTTTGCGCCATAAAGGACGACTTACAGCAGCGGGAAAGCCTACCTACGGGTAGGCGCTTCCGGCGGGATTCTGCTCAGGATTCTCACCTGATTCCCTCTCTCCTCACCCAAAGGGTGAACCGATTGCAGGTGCAAAGATAGTAATTAATTCCGAAATCCTTGCAAAATTACCAAGAAAAATCGTAATTTTGCACCCAAATGAAATTACGTCGGATTATTTTTCTGTTATTCACTCTCTTCACGCTTGTCGCCAATGCTCAACAGACGGAGCAGCGACATAGCGACGGAGTAGACGATGTGCTACAATATGTGCCCTATGCCTCCGTACTGACATTGAAGGCCTGTGGGGTAGAGAGTCGCGACAATTGGCCTCAGTTGTTGGTGGCAACGGCTGGTTCTTGGGCCATCTCGGCTGGTGTTGCCTATACCTTAAAGCACACCATCCATGAGCAGCGTCCTGACAACAGCGACAACCGCTCGTTCCCCTCAGGACATTCCACCTTTGCCTTTGCGGGGGCAACTGTGCTGCATAAAGAATTCGGACATCTATCACCTTGGATCTCTGTTGCAGGCTATGGAGTTGCAACACTCACGGCTGTTGATCGTGTGTGTCGTGATCGTCACCACTGGTATGATGCCTGTGCTGGTGCTGCCATCGGTTTTCTCTCCACAGAACTCACCTATTACGTCACCGACCGCCTCTTCCCCCATCACAACGCCTCCCTCGCTTTTACCGGCAATTCCGTTGAATTTGCCCTCCGCTGGTAATCAGAAGAGATGGGAAAGGAGAATCTTTACACCTATCAAAACAAGGATGATGCCTCCGAATAATTCAGGCTTCATGCGACGGGTGATGGTCTTGCCGAAACGACGGCCCAAGTGATAGCCGATGATACTGAAAAGAAAGGACACAAGGCCAATGATTAACAAAGGCATGGTGAGTTGTGACAGTTGGGTAAAACCTGTGCAGGCGAAAGAGATACCCACAGCCAAGGCATCGATACTGGTGGCAACAGCCAAGAGCAATTGTGTGCGCAAGCGACTGGGATCGAAGTGTGCTTCCTCTTCTTCACCAAAACTCTCCCAAATCATCTTTCCGCCAATAAATGCTAACAAAGAGAAAGCAATCCAATGGTCGTAGGCTTCCATATATGACTGGAAATGACTGATACCCAACCAGCCCAACAGCGGCATCATCGTCTGAAAGAAGCCAAATAGGAATGCCATCCGGATAACCCTGCGTGAGAACATAATCCCACTGACAATGGAAACCGTGAAGCAGTCCATTGCCAACGCTACGGCTAAGAGGATGATATCCAGCAGATTCATATATTTTTGCCTGTTTCTTGTCTTTTGGCCGCAAAATTACAAAAAAACTATAAACAATAAACCATAAACTATAAACTTTTTATATCTTTGCACCAAGAAACTAAAACGACCCAATATGAAGAAACATGTGATTCTCGGAATGTTACTGGTTGTATCGATGTCGATGCAGGCCAAGCAGGTAACCATCCAAACCAAAAACACCACGATGGTGCTCGAGGTGGAAAACGGCAAACAGCCACAATATGTCTATTATGGTGCGAAACTCAGCGACTACGATCTGGCGCATCTGCAGGCACCCCGCAACGGACGGATGGACGCCTATCCAGCCTATGGCATGAATTGTCCTGCTGAAGCCGCACTCGCTATGAAACATGCCGACGGCAATATGTCAACGGAAATGGTTGTGAGAGGCGAGTATAGAGAGGTGAGAGATAAGAATAATGTCACGACTATCATCCCTTTGGCTGACACAGTCTATCCTATTACCGTCAATCTCTGTTATCGTGCCTATCAGGATGAGGATATGATCGAGACCTGGACGGAAATCAGCAACGGAGAGTCCAAGCCTGTTGCCCTGACGCAGTTTGCCTCCATCGCCCTACCCATCCGTCGCGGCAATGTGTGGCTCTCACATTTCTACGGTTCATGGGCCAATGAGGCCAGATTAGTGGAAGAGCCCATCCTGCCTGGCGAGAAAGTCATCAAGAACAAAGACGGTACACGCAACTCACATACAGATCATGCCGAAGTGATGTTCTCGCTCGACGGCAAGGGTCAGGAGAATACAGGCGATGTAATTGGTGCGGCTCTCTGCTATTCAGGCAATTTCCAGATCAAGATTGATACCGATGATACGGAATACCACTATTTCTTCGCTGGCATCAACCCCGACAACTCCGAATATCACCTGAAAAAGGGCGAGGTCTTCGTTACGCCAAAGGTCGCTCTGTCGTTCTCGCAATCCGGATTATCAGGCGTTTCACGCAATTTCCACAAATGGGGCCGCAACTATCGACTGATGCATGGCAACAAGGAGCGTAAGATCCTGCTCAACTCGTGGGAAGGCGTCTATTTCGACATCAACCAGCAGGGTATGGACCAGATGATGGGCGACATTGCCTCAATGGGTGGGGAACTCTTCGTGATGGACGATGGTTGGTTTGGCGACAAATATCCACGCAAAACGGACAATTCGAGTCTTGGCGACTGGGTGGTCGACAAGAACAAACTGCCTGACGGCATCGAGGGTCTGTTGCGCGATGCCAAGAAGCACGGCATCAAGTTCGGCATCTGGATCGAGCCCGAGATGACCAATTCTGTCTCCGAACTCTATGAGCAGCATCCCGACTGGATTGTCAAGGCCCCCAAGCGTGAGGCTGTAAAGGGTCGTGGTGGCACCCAACTCCTGCTTGATATGAGTAATCCGAAGGTGCAGGATTTCGTGTTCAGTGTTGTTGATAATCTGATGACCAAGTACCCTGAGATCGACTATATCAAGTGGGATGCCAATATGCCGGTCCTGAATCATGGTTCGCAGTATCTCACGATGAACGACCAGAGTCATCTCTATATCGAGTATCATCGGGGACTGGAAAAGACCTGTCAGCGCGTTCGAGCCAAATATCCTGATCTCACCATCCAGGCCTGCGCCTCTGGTGGTGGACGCGCCAACTGGGGCGTGCTGCCCTACTTCGATGAGTTCTGGGTCTCAGATAATACCGATGCCCTGCAGCGCATCTATATGCAATGGGGCACCAGTTATTTCTTCCCAGCCATCGCAATGGCCTCGCATATCTCTGCGACTCCTAATCACACCGTCTTCCGCACCACCGCTATGAAATATCGTATTGATGTGGCCATGAGTGGACGACTGGGTATGGAGATCCAGCCCAAGAACATGACTGACGATGAAAAGACGCTCTGCCGCAAAGCCATCGCTGAATATAAGCAGATACGTCCCATCGTGCAGTTTGGCGACCTCTACCGCCTCGTGTCGCCCTACGATAAACAGGGCCTCGCCTCACTCATGTATGTCAACGAGCAGAAATCCAAATCCGTCTTTTTCTGGTGGAAGACCGAGTCATTCCAAAACGAGCATCTGCCTCGTGTCAAGATGGCTGGCCTCGATGCCTCAAAGAATTATAAGATTCACGAACTGAACCGCATCGACCTCAGGCCAATGGACATCGAGGGCAAGACCTTCAGTGGTGCCTATCTGATGAATCACGGCCTCGAAATGCCCTATCGCAACGAGCCCGAATGGTCGAAGAAGAACGACTGGTCCAGCCGTGTCCTTCTGCTCGAAGCAGAGTGATTACAAGAAAAACAGATGCAATTATAGAATTTCTATAATAGAATTTGTATAATTGGGGAAACATATAATTGCGAACATCCACCCCAAACGTTCAGAATGCCTTTAAATACAACTGATGCGAAGGGGTGGGTGTTAATGAAAGAATAGTTCTCATTCCCTACTTGAATGTTTTTTCTCGTATAGACGTTTATTATATCTGACTCTTGAAAAAAGATATAATCACGCCGTGATTTTATCAAACTGCGACGCAGTTTTAATAAACACCGACGCGGTTTTAACAAACTTCGTCGCAGTTTAAACAATACCCCGTACCTTCCAACCTTTTAACATGCCACTTTCTCTCCTTTAGCAGGCATGAAAGTAACCTTTAGCAAGTAAACTGCCAACGAGAATACTTCAATCCCATAGAAAGAATAGTTCTCGTTATAAATAAGACTATTTACACTAAAAAGGTAATGGTGAAGTAAGGTAATTGCAAGGTAACAAGAGCGGCAGATTCAAGAATCTGTCGCTTTTTCTTGGTTTTTTGCATATTTATTATTACTTTTGCCCCCAAATATAAATAGATACGCTTATGATACAATCAATGACTGGTTACGGCAATGCTGTCGTGGCTTACAAAGACAAGAAGATCCATGTGGAAATCAAGTCGTTGAACTCTAAACAACTAGACTTGCAAACCCGTATCGCGCCCCTCTATCGTGAAAAGGAGATGGAGTGCAGGGCGATGGTGGCAGAAGCCCTGATCCGCGGAAAGGTGGATATGAGCGTGTGGATAGAAAAGGAGAGTGCGGTGGATGCCACACCTGTGAACGTTGCACTCGTAGAGAACTACTATCATCAGTTGAAGGACGTGGCCCAGAAGGTGGGATTCCCTGAGCCTGCAGACTGGCTTTTCACCCTGACCCGTATGCCCGACGTGCTGACGAAGACAGACGTGGAGACACTCGAAGATGAAGAGTGGGCCGTCGTGAAAGGGGCTGTGGCGGATGCACTGAAGAATCTGGTGGACTACCGTAAACAGGAGGGGGCCGCCCTTCAGAAGAAGTTCACAGAGAAGATTGACAACATCACCCAACTGCTCGCAGATATTGAGCCTTACGAAAAGGGACGTGTGGAGAAGATCAAGACCCGTATCGAGGGCGGTCTGAAACAGATTCCTGATGTGGAATACGACAAGAACCGCTTGGAGCAGGAACTGATCTACTACATCGAGAAACTCGACATCAGCGAGGAGAAACAGCGTCTGGCCCACCACCTGAAGTATTTCCGTGAGACGATGAATGAGCCCGCCGGACAAGGCAAGAAACTGGGATTCATCGCTCAGGAGATGGGACGCGAGATCAATACAACTGGTTCGAAGAGTAATCAGGCCGAGATGCAGAACATCGTGGTGATGATGAAGGACGAACTGGAGCAGATTAAGGAACAAGTTTTGAACGCCCTGTAGAGGCGTTATTAGTTTACAGTTGATGGTTGACAGTTTACAGATGATATGCTGGCAAGCCGTTCTGACTATAGAAGTAATCAACTGTAAACCGTAAACTATAAACAGTAAACAAAATATATGAGAGGTAAGTTGATTATAATAAGTGCGCCGTCGGGAACTGGAAAGTCAACGATTATCGGATGGCTGATGAAAGAGCATCCGGAGTTGAACCTGGCATTCTCAATCTCGTGTACATCAAGACCCCCAAGGGGAACGGAACAGAATGGTGTGGAGTATTTCTTTCTGACACCTGAGGAATTCCGCCAAAGGATAGAGAATGATGAGTTCCTGGAGTATGAGGAGGTCTATGAGGATCGTTTCTACGGAACGCTGAAAGCCCAAGTGGAGCGTCAGTTGGAGGCTGGACAGAACGTGGTGTTCGATGTCGACGTGAAAGGCGGCGTGAACATCAAGAACTATTATGGCGACGAGGCGATGAGTCTGTTTATCCAACCACCATCCATCGCCGAACTCCGTAAGCGTCTGGAAGGTCGTGCTACGGATGCGCCAGAAGTGATCGACCAGCGCATCGCCCGTGCAGAGTTTGAACTGACCTTCGCCGACAAGTTCGACAAGATCGTAATAAATGACGATTTGGCTCAGGCAGAAGCCGATGCCTTGGCATTGGTAAAACAATTCTTGTTTACAGTTGACAGTTTACAGTTGACAGTTGATAACCAGGTAAACCCTTCTGACTGTAGAAGTAATCATCTGTAAACCGTAAACCATAAACTGTAAACTATGATTCGGACGGGAATCTTTGGGGGATCGTTTAATCCCATTCATAAAGGGCATATCTCGCTGGCACAGCAACTGCGCAAGAGGGCGGGGCTCGATGAGGTATGGCTGATGGTATCGCCCCAGAATCCCCTGAAGCAGTCGGCTGACTTGCTCGATGACGGCCTCCGTATGCAGATGGCCCGCATGGCTCTCGAAGGTGTGAAGGGCATCGTGGCCAGCGACTACGAGATGCATCTGCCCAAGCCTTCGTATACCTGGAACACGTTGCAGCATCTCACGAAGGATTATCCCGACCGCGAATTCGTGCTCCTGATGGGAGGCGACAACTGGGCATGCTTCGACAAATGGTATCGGCATGAGGACATCGCTGCCAATTATCAGATTTTCGTCTACGACAGGACACCTGGGGAACCGGGCTTTATTGATATCAGCAGTACGGAAATCCGAGAGCGCATCAAGGCGGGCAAGGGCATCCGCAGGATGGTGCCAAAGGTAGTGGCCGACTTCATCAAAGAAAAGAAACTCTATGCGTGAGAAGCGAAAGATCAATCCCCTGAAATGGATAGGGTATCTGTTTACACCTATCCAGAAAAACGGCGCATTCTTCGTGTTCATGTTTGCATTGGGATGGATCTGTACGCAACTGGAGATAACCCTACATCTGAAAGGTGCCAAGCCCTACGAACTGTCGGCACCTGAATTATTCCTTGACATATACGCTGTTTGTGTCATACTGACTTTGATCCCGCAGAAGGTGCGCTATTGGGTAAGGGCGCTGCTCTATGTGGTGCTGTATGGCGTGGCGTTGGTGGATATGTTCTGCTATGTGAGGTTCGAATCGACCTTGACGCCAACGATGCTGATGCTGTTTGGCGAGACCAACCAGCAGGAATCAAAGGAATTTCTGTCATCGTATCTGGGATGGGACATCATCACCTCACATGTAGGCTGGATCCTGCTGTTGATTCTGGTCCATTTTCTGTGGACATTATTGCGCTGGGGTTCGACCAAGATGCGCACGCGGCTGATTCTGCCGAAGGTTAATCCGTTGGTTCCTGATGTCTGTAAGGCTATAGCAGGTGGCGTGGTGGCGTGGCTGCTGGTTGTTTGCTGCAATCAATGCTGGGATAATAAGGTGGCGATGCAGCGCCTGTTTGCCAACGATACCATCGGAGGAGTGGAACACGAACTGACGCGTAAGGATTGTGCCAATCTGTATCTCCCCATCTATCGGCTGGCCTTTGGTATCTATGCCAACCGCCTGACTTCGCATCAGGTAGACCAACTCATAGCCGCACGGGATAAGATTGTTGTTGACAGTTGCTCATATCGTGTACCCAACATCGTGCTGATAATTGGCGAGAGTTACAACAAACACCATTCGCAACTCTATGGCTATCAGAAAGCGACATCACCTCGCCAGATGGAATTGGCGGCGGAGGGTAGTCTGGTGGCCTTTACGGATGTGGTGGCACCTTGGAACCTCACGAGTTTTGTGTTTAAGAACGTGATGTCGCTGCATGCTGTTGGCGATAGTGGCGAGTGGTGCGACCAACCGCTCTTCCCAGAGGTGTTCCGCAAGGCTGGCTACCACGTGACGTTCATCACCAACCAGTTCCAGTCGAAGGCCAAAGAGAAGGTCTATGATTTCAGCGGAGGCTTCTTCCTGAACAACCCCGAACTGAGCCAATACCAGTTTGACACGCGCAACACCCGCCTGCACAGATTCGATGATGGTGTGCTGAAGGAGTACGACAACCTGAAGAAGCAGAACACAGCCCACAATCTGACCATTCTGCATCTCATGGGATCACATGTGGACTACCGCGCCCGCTATCCGGAGAAAACGCAGACATATTTTACGCCAGACATGTATCAGCGACCTGAGTTGACAGCCAAGCAATTGCAGTTGCTGTCAGACTACGACAATTCGCTGCGATACAACGATTCCATCGTGTATGCCATCACCCAGCGCTTCATCGATGAGGATGCTGTGGTCATCTATATGCCCGATCATAGCGAGGAGATCTTTGATGGCAAACCCTATATCTATGGTCGGATGCACTCTGCTGAGATTGACTATCGTCTGGCTCGCAACGAGATGGAGATTCCGTTCTGGGTATGGGGTTCGCCCCAATACCGCGAGCGTCATCCCTATGGCTGGATGGCGATTCAGGCCGCTAAGAATCGTCCGCTGATGACAGATGTGCTGCCTCACTTACTACTCTATCTCGGAGGCGTCTCCACCCCGCTCTATCGCGAAGAGTTGAACGTGATCAGTCCGAAGTATGACTTGAAGCGTCCGAGAATCCTGAAAGGTGAAACCGATTATAATACCCTCAAGAAATGAAAGAACTGCTGACACGGAAAGAATGTACGGCCATGAGGGGAATAGCCATTCTCGCCATCGTGCTTCACAACTATTGCCACTTCATCGGCAAGATTGTGAAGGAGAACGAATACCAGTTCTTTGTCTCGAACAACGACAGGCTGTGGCAGGTTCTCACCCATCCTGATGAGTTGCTGCCAGTACATCTGTTGTCGTATTTCGGACATTACGGCGTGCCCGTATTCCTCTTTCTCAGCGGCTACGGACTCGTCTGTAAGTATGAGGAATCCTCGCACGATGCCTGTCCCCCTCTGAGATTCATCCGCTACAACTACCTTAAACTGCTGAGGATGCTGATTGTCGGCTTCTCGCTGTTTATCATCGTAGACATATTGACCCCTGGGCGATTCCTATTCCATTGGGATAACGTAGTGGCGCAACTACTGATGTATATCAACGTGCTGCCACAACCTGATAAGATTATCTGGCCAGGCATCTATTGGTTCTTCGGACTGATGCTGCAACTCTACATCGTGTATCGTTTGCTGCTCTATCGTCGCAGTTCGTGGTGGACTGTAGGCCTGATTGCCGTCTGCTGGCTGTTGCAGGCTTTCTGCGATCCTGAGGGCGAGACACTTAATCGCCTGCGCTATAACTTCATCGGGGGCATGCTTCCCTTCGGATTAGGTATTATCGCCGCAAGAGTCCGAGCCCTACGGACTGGCAGTCCGCTCCTTACGGACTCAGAGTCCGCTCCTTACGGACTGATGCTTTGGTTAGTGGTGTTCCTCATCTCTGTGGTATTGGTGACGGGCATGGGGTTCTGCTTCCATTCGTGGTTCTGGATTCCTGTGGTAATCATCATCGGCACCATCGCATTAGTCAAGGTTATGCCAAAGTGGATGCTCAGCATCTTCATCTGGGTAGGGGGCATCTCTGCAGCCATGTTTGTGGCACATCCCATAGCCAGAAAACTCTTTATCACCGTGGCCTGGAAACAGGACATCTACGACGGACTGATGCTTTACATCATTGCGACAGTAGCCCTTTCGTGGGCTGTCAAGCAACTGATTGACCGTATTCCCAAACCCAAGTTATGAAGATCAAGGATATCGAGTTGGCCAATATAAGTCGCTACCGCGGAGAACTGATGGGAACAGCCATGCTGTTCATCATCCTTTTCCACGTGCCTCTGGCTCGCAACAGCGGGCTTTTCGGCTTGTGGCGCTGCGGCAATGTGGGGGTCGACATGTTCCTGTTTCTGAGTGGCGTCGGGCTTTGGTTCTCGTGGGTCAAGAATCCGTCTGTCTGGCAGTTCTATAAGCGAAGACTCTTACGCATTTATCCTGCCTGGCTGGTGATGGCCGCACTTTACTATCTGCCTCGGTTCAACTGGCAGCAGGGTGATTATATCGACCTGATTGGCGATATCAGTATTAACTGGGACTTCTGGTTGAACGACGAACTTACCTTCTGGTATATCCCAGCCATCATGATGCTCTACCTTTGGGCACCACCTTATATGCGACTGATTCAGAAACACCCGATCTACCGATGGATGCCTATCCTGATGATTCTGTGGTGTATCTGGGTGCAATGGATTGGTCCGCTGCATCAGGCTGTGGGGCATATCGAGATCTTCTGGAGTCGCGTGCCTATCTTTTTCATCGGCATCAACTGTGGCGAACTGGTAAGACGGGAGACCAAGATTGACGGCGCGGGTATTTGGATGGTACTGTTCCTCTTCATCGCCACCTTCAGTTCGTGTGTTTATCTGGAGCAGGTGACGCATGGCAGATTCCCGTTGTTTGTTGAGCGGATGATCTATATTCCATTCACGATTACGCTCATCCTGATGCTGAATCGCTTGTTCCGTCGCACCCCAAAATGGTTTAATCGCTTCTGTGCCTTCTTTGGAGCACTTAGTCTGGAGGCCTATCTGATACACGACCATTTCGTGATGTCATACATAACACCCTATCATCCAGGCTATTGGCCGACGGCCCTACTTACTATCGTGATAACAATTCCGCTGGCCTGGCTGTTGCAGAAAGCACTAAAACTAATAGTGAGAACATGAGAAAGATCTATGCATTCGACTTCGACGGAACGCTGACAACCAAAGATACGCTGCTGGAGTTTATCCGTTTTGCCAAAGGCCCTCTCGCCTTTTGGCTGGGATTCCTGCGATATGCCCATCTGTTGGTGATGATGAAATTGGGGCGCTATCCTAACTGGAAAGCCAAACAGAAGGTGTTTGCGCATTTCTTCAAGGGGATGCGACTGGAGGATTTCGATGCGCTCTGTCAGGAATTCGCAGCCTCATCCAGCCATCTGCTTCGCCCAAAAGGTGTTGAAGCCGTTAATCAGGCGAAGAGTGAGGGGGCTGACGTGCTGATTGTCAGCGCTTCGATCGACAACTGGGTGCGGCCCTTCTTTGCAGAGCAAAGCGACGAAGCCGAGCGCTTTCCAGATGTACAGGTGGTGGGCACACAGGTTGAAGTCAAGGAGGGCGTTCTGACGGGACGTTTCCTTACCAACAACTGCTATGGTCAGGAGAAAGTGAATCGCATACAAGCGCTCTTCCCCAATCGTCAGGACTATCATCTCACGGCCTATGGCGATAGTCGAGGCGATAAAGAACTATTGGCCTTTGCAGATGAATCGTATTATAAGCCGTTTAGAGAACCCTGTCTGTTTAAGATAAAACCCCAAGAGAGGATTCAGGCCGTCATCGTACTCATCCTGATAGTGCTGCTGAATCTGGTACTCATCAGCAAATACCCCCAATTCATGGGTATCATGCCTGATGACTTTAAGGAGTTTATCCATCAGTTCAAGGTGTCGGGCTATGATCCCATCACCTACTCTACCGTCACAAACTGGTATCAGGGTTACAACGTATATCGCCATCCGTTGCTGGCCTTCATGATGTGGATCCCATATCTGGTGAACACATGGCTTATAGAACTGACAGGGGTGAATCTGGTGCAATATCTCGTAGGCTTACTGCTTGTGTTCTGTGGTTTTTATTCCTATATCTTCATGCGCCGCATTCTGGTAGAGGTGATTGGCCTGAAAGAAACCGATGGCATCATTCTGAATGCGATGTTCTTCGGGTTTGCCTTTACGATGGTAGCACTCGTTGTGCCTGATCATTTCGTGATATCGCAGATGCTGATATTGCTCACCTTATATATCTGTGGCAGCGCCATCAATAAGGGGCAGCGTCTCAGTATCTGGCACACGGTTGTCTTGTTTGTGGTCACAGCAGGTGTCACGCTCAGCAATGGTGTGAAGATATACCTGGCAGCCCTGTTCACCAACAAGTGGCGATTCTTCTATCCCAAATATCTGTTGTTGGGGGTTATCATACCAGCGGCACTGATGTGGATGTTCTGCAGATGGGAATATCAAACCTATGTATTGCCCAATGAGAAGGCTGTAGAAGCCCAGAAAAAAGCCCAGCGACTGGCTGACATCAAGAAGTTTACCCAACTGTATGCAGAACAGAGTGGAGAAACAGACTCGTCGCGGATAGCGGAAGGTGGGCGAAAACTATATAGAAAGCATGTCTGGGAGGTTCATGAGAAGAATATGAAGGATCCCTGGAATGCGCATACAGGCACACCTATCGCCAAGGAGGGATTCATGAAGTGGACAGACGTGTCAACGGATCGCTGGGATGCAGTGGTACATAATCTGTTTGGCGAGACCATCCAACTACATCAGGACTATCTGCTTGACGATACACTGAAAAGCCGCCCTGTAGTAGTAGAATATCGCTATATCATCAACTATGTGGTCGAGGCATTGGTTATCGGGTTGTTCCTGATAGGAATCTGGATGGGACGTAGGCAGCGACTCCTCTGGTTGGTTCTCTCGTGTTTTGCCTTTGATATGGCCCTGCACTTAGGGTTGGGCTTTGGCATCAACGAGGTCTATATCATGGGGCCCCACTGGCTGTTTGTTATCCCCATCTCCATTGCCTACGTTCTGAAGTTTGCCAGTCAGAGATGGCTCCTCCCCTTAAGAGTGGTCATCACATCGCTGGCCCTCTTCCTGCTGGGGTGGAATGGTTGGTTATTTGCGAGTTATTGATTGCTTCCACTTCAATAGCATTTTATAATAATGTATGGGATAATAGCCTAGTCGTGGAGGCAACATAATCGTTATGCGATCCATAAGTGGAATGTCGCTAGTAAGGTGCTTCCGGAGGGGACGGTAGTATTCATTAAATACATGAAACTGGCGCTTGTCGATAAACTTTTCGTAAACCTTTATCTGATGACCAACAAAGGCAGACTTGTAAAGTTCCCATTGTGGCTCAAGTGTTTGGCGTAGTTCATTGTCATAAATACGAATCCACTCCAGATCTTCAATTCGTTTGTTAGGCACACCTTCGTAGTATAAATATACGGGGTCTGCGATAAAGAGAACTTGGGGTTTTTTCATCAGACATTTAATCTGCATCAACGAGTCTTCGCGCTCCACAATTTCACGAGGGGCATTAAGGCATCCATCAAGCAGTTCCTTGCGGAACATGATTCCCCAAAGCACACAGAAAGTGTTTCTAATAGAAAGAAGATTACGTATTAACGGCTCGCAGGGAATAAAACCTCGCCAACCAGAATCGTAATCATTGCCATGCTGATCTTGGTAAGTTCCTATCACTTCATCTGCACCATTATCAACGATGGCTTGATACAAGGTTGAAATGGCATGAGGCAACAACTCGTCATCAGCATCAACAAACATGATATACTCACCACTGGCTTGCTCTACTCCCGTTCTCCTAGCAGATGTAACACCGCTGTTTTCTGTATGTACCACACGGATACGTGCATCTTGTTCTGCTTTCTCGTCGCATATTCGACCCGAATCATCCGTACTGCCATCATCAACAATGATTATCTCAAAACCATCGAAGTCTTGCAGGAGAATACTATCCAGACATTTGCTGATATATTCAGCCTTATTATAGACGGGGATGACGATAGAAACCTTCATAGACATACTTATTTTCTCTTAAAGATAAATTGCATACACTCACGTAAAATAACCACTTTAAGTATGCGCATAACACCATAATAGAAGGCTGAAGCCATCAAGATTCTCACCACAAGCAACAGATAAAGATTGCTAATGGCCTGCGTTACAAAATAAGTAACCAACATCACCAAAGCGCTACACAACATGAATGGAACAGTATCTTTTGCCACATGGAATAATCTAAGACCGATAATACGCTTTGCAGAAGGCATCCAAGCGAAAAGCCATAATATATTAAATATTGTGTAAGCAATCACCATCGTAGTAATGCCTTCACGATAGAACAACAGAATGACGCCTAATTGCAGAACAATCTGTCCAATATTAAGCCACATATTGATATCGCTGCGACCATGACTGATGACCAAATTCTGATAAAGGGTATAGATTGGCATAAAAGCGCCACTAATACATAATATCTGCAAAAGTCGAACACAGCCTATCCACTCATCGCCAATAGTACAGAGGATAAATTCTTTAGCCACCAAAGCCAAGCCAAACAAGGCCGGGAAAGAGAGGAATGCAGTAAAACGAAGCATCTTGCGGAAAACCTGCTGTTCACGCTCTTTCTCCTCACGTACATTCACTAACACGGGCTGGACAACCTGCCCCACCATTCCGCCCACAGCCTGGAATGCCATTGAATCCCATTTATAGGCTTGAAAGAAATTACCCACAACCCTTGCATCCCTGAACAATCGTCCAAAGATTACTGTCAACAGATTCTGGTTCACAGTGTTCACTATCATCGTAACCAGAATCTTCATCGAGAACGAGAAGGTCTGACGGATATAGTCGAATGTAAAACGAAATGAGGGTTTCCACTTTACATAATAGAAACGACCTAAGATTAATATTGTTGAATTTACCACTTGTTGCCAAGCCAAACTCCAATAGGCCATATCATTTAATGCCATCACGATAGCAATGGAACCTGATATAACTAGAGCAGTCAGGTTCACAATGGTAATCTCGCGATTCATCATGTTCTTCACCATATAGGCATTGGTGGAAATGCCAAACGATGATATGAAGAACGAAAGAAACAGAAAACGAGACAGATCAGTAAGGCGAGGCTGATGAAAAAAACATGAGATAAGTGGGGCAGACAAGAAAAGCAAAATATAAAGCAAACCGCCCATCAGGATGTTGAACCAAAACACACTATTGTATTGTTGAGAGGTGGGGTGCTTTTCATTGATAAGTGCTGTAGAAAAACCACTTGACTGCAAGTTACCAGCAACGGCTGTAAAAATAGCCAGCATACCTATTAGACCTGTATCATCTGGTGTCAGATGGCGAAGGATAATAATACCAATAAGCAAATTCAACACTTGCATGGTGCCATTATTAACGGCTCCCCACATTAGTCCTTTTGCTGTCTTATCCTTTAAATTCTCCATATCTGCGTGCAAAAATACTATTTTTTGTTTGATGTTCCAAACAAATTGAGTAAATTTGCACACAGAATGAAACAGATAACAGATATTAACCAGTTACGCGGAATCCAGATGGGTATTCTGGACGATGTGCATCGATTCTGCGAGGCACACGGATTGACCTATTTCCTTTCGAGTGGAACGCTGATCGGTGCCGTTCGCCACAAGGGTTACATCCCCTGGGATGATGATATCGACATTTACATGCCTCGGAAGGATTATGAGCAATTCCTTCAGACATATTGCGATGAGACGGGGCGCTATCGTGTTATCAATCCACAGACAGAACCACATTATTATTATACCTTCGCCAAGGTGGTTGACCAACATACCCTGATGGTTGAGAAAGAGACTGAGGGCTACGAGATTGGCGTATATATGGATATCTTCCCCGTGGATTACGTTTCTGATGATCCGAAAGAGCGCGAGCAGGTTTTCAAGAAAAAGAAACTGCTATATAAGATTCGCCGTTGTAAGATCTCGAACAGCAATCCTTTGCAATCACGATTGGCATATTGGGTCTATAAGCACTGGCCACAGTCTGTCAAACAGATAGAGCGCAGGATTAGAAGCCTCATCGTATTAGACCATCCCACCCAGACGGTCTGTAATATGACTGAAGCAGGACCTAAACTGAAAGGCTGTTTCCGTGCAGAGGATATTGCCTCGTCAGTAGATATCGAATTTGAAGGGAAAATGTATAAGACGATGGTGGGCTACCATCATTATCTGGAATGCACCTATGGCGACTATATGACACTACCGCCTGTAGAACAGCGGGTAACCCACAAGTTCGAAGCCTATATTTTATAAAGAAACTATAACTTCTATCATATGCAAGCAATCATCTTAGCGGCAGGAATGGGCCGCAGACTCGGAGAAATGACAAGGGAGAATACCAAGTGTATGGTTCCTGTGAACGGTGTACGACTGATAGACCGTCTGCTTGGACAGTTATCTAGTATCTCGCTCAACCGTGTCATCATCGTTGTAGGCTATCAGGGACAGAAACTGATAGACTATATCGGCCACCGCTACGATGACCGGCTGAAGATAGAGTATGCTGAGAACCCCGTCTACGACAAGACCAACAATATCTATTCGCTCTCTATTGTGAAAGAACAGTTGCAGGAAGATGACACCATCTTAATAGAAAGCGACCTGATTTTCAGCGACCGTCTGTTCCAGATGATCCTTGAGAATCCCTACCCCAATCTGGCACTCGTGGCCAAATACGAATCGTGGATGGACGGCACGATGGTGCGCCTTGATGAAGAACAGCATATTGTGAACTTCATCTCGAAGGAGGCCTTTGATTATGCAGATGTCGACAGTTATTACAAGACCGTTAATATCTATAAGTTCAGTCGGGAGTTCTTGCAGCAGAAATACGTGCCCTTCCTTGATGCCTATACGAAAGCGGTAGGCAACAACGAGTATTACGAAAACGTGCTTCGTATCATCTCCATGCTCGATAGCCACAACATGAAGGCCTTGCCAATAGGTCGGGAACGGTGGTATGAGATTGATGATAAACAGGATCTCGATATTGCCGAGGCCATCTTTGCCGATGACCAGGACGTACTACGCAAGTATTATGGACGCTATGGCGGTTTCTGGCGTTTCCCACAGATGCTCGATTTCTGCTATCTGGTGAATCCCTTCTTCCCCTCCAAACGTATGAAGGACGAACTGCGCAACAATTTTGATACTTTGCTCACAGAATATCCATCAGGCATGAAGGTGAATACGCTGATAGCCAGCAAGTGCTTTGGCGTGAGTGAACCATATATCGTGCCTGGCAACGGCGCTGCAGAACTCATCAAGATCCTAATGGAGGATACGGAAGGTAAGACTGGTTTCATACGCCCAACGTTTGAGGAGTATCCTAACCGCTACGACAAAGACAATCAAGTGACATTCGTTCCCCAGAATGAAGACTACCGCTATACGGTCGATGACTTAATGGCGTTCTTTGTCGATAAAGATATCTGCCAACTGATGCTTATCAATCCCGACAATCCCTCTGGCAATTTCATTCCCAAAGCAGATGTAATGAGACTTTCTGCTTGGTGTGAAGAGCGAGGTATCCGACTTGTGGTTGATGAAAGTTTCGTTGACTTCTGTATAGACTATGCAACAAGTTCGCTGCTCTCTGATGATACTTTGGAGGCTTATCCCCATATGGCCGTGATGAAAAGTATCTCCAAGAGTTATGGTGTGCCTGGTCTGCGCTTAGGCATCCTCGCCTCCGCCGACAAAGAATTGATAGCACGTATCAAGAAAGAGGTGTCTATCTGGAATCTCAACTCCTTCGCAGAGTTCTTTATGCAGATCTACAACAAACATGAGAAAGACTATCATAAAGCCTGTGGGAAGTTTGTTGCTGAACGTGCTGATTTCGAACAACAACTGCATAAGATATCCTTCCTTCGTGTGATGTCGTCACAGGCCAATTACTTCCTCTGTGAGGTTCTGCCTCCCCATACAGCCAACGAGATTGTAATCTATATGTTGCGCCAGCATAATATCCTGACGCGCGATTGCAGTCAGAAACCCGGTTTGGATCCTCATCGCCAATATATGCGTATTGCCGTTCGTAATCACGAGGACAATACCCGCTTGGTAGAGGCCTTAAAAAGCCTTGAATAGATAGTCGCCAAGTTTTTTTCTTGGCGACTACCTCACTTGCCCTACCCTACCTGACTGCCAGGCTTTACATCCTTTGTCGTGGTGACCACGCTAAGACTCTCGTCAGCATCGACGGCAGAAAGAATCATGCCTTGGCTCTCGATGCCCATCATAGTACGAGGGGCGAAGTTGGCCACGAAGAGGATGCGCTTGCCAATGAGTTCCTCGGGGTTCTCATAGAAGGCGGCAATACCAGAGCAGATGGTGCGATCGGTACCAGAACCATCATCGATGGTAAATTGCAGAAGTTTCTTGCTCTTCTTGACCTTCTGGCAATCCTTCACCAAGCCCACACGGATGTCGAGTTTCTCGAATTCCTCAAAACTAACGGTATCCTTAATCGGGGCAGCCTTATAGTTGGCAGCCTCGTTAGCCTTCTTGGTAGCCTCAAGTTTGTCGAGTTGCTTCTGAATCACGTCGTCCTCAATCTTCTCGAAGAGCAATGCAGGCTCTCCCAACTGATGACCAGCCTTCAGAAGGTCTGTGCTACCCAGTTGCTCCCACTCAAAAGAGTCGATATTGAGCATCTCGCGAAGTTTCTTGCTTGAGAACGGCAGGAACGGCTCGAAAGCGATGGCGAGGTTGGCCGTCAACTGCAAGCAGATATTCAGGATGGTCTCACAACGCTTAGGATCAGTCTTCCAAACCTTCCAAGGCTCGCATTCGGTAATATAACGGTTGCCGATACGGGCCAGGTTCATGGCCTCGAACTGAGCATCGCGGAACTTGAACTGCTCCAGCAAGGCCTCAACCTTCTCCTTGACATCCTTGAATTCCTCAAGGGCAGCCTTATCAACATCCTGCAGGTCGCCACAGGCAGGAACCACACCATTCCAATACTTCTTAGTCAATTGCAAGGCACGATTCACGAAGTTGCCATAAACGGCTACGAGTTCGTTGTTATTGCGATCCTGGAAATCCTTCCAGGTAAAGTTATTATCCTTCGTCTCGGGGGCATTGGCCGTCAGCACATAGCGCAGCACATCCTGCTTGCCTGGCATGTCTACCAGATACTCATGCAGCCACACAGCCCAGTTACGAGAGGTTGAGATCTTATCGTTCTCAAGGTTCAGGAACTCGTTGGCAGGCACGTTGTCCGGCATGATATACTTGCCGTGAGCCTTCATCATCACAGGGAAGATGATGCAATGGAACACGATATTGTCCTTGCCGATGAAATGAACCAGACGCGTATCCTCGTCCTGCCACCACTTCTCCCAGTTGCCCCACTTCTCAGGCTCTTTCTCACAGAGTTCCTTGGTGTTTGATACATAGCCGATAGGCGCATCAAACCATACATAGAGCACCTTACCCTCAGCGTCCTTTACAGGCACGGGGATACCCCAATCCAAGTCGCGGGTCATTGCACGGGGCTGCAGGTCCATATCGAGCCAAGACTTACATTGTCCATATACATTAGGACGCCACTCCTTGTGCTCCTCAAGGATCCACTTCTTCAGCCACTCCTGATACTCGTTAAGGGGCAGGTACCAGTTCTTTGTCTTCTTCAGCACGGGCGTTGAACCGGAAATGGTCGACTTCGGATTAATCAGTTCCGTAGGCGAAAGGTCGCGTCCGCATTTCTCACACTGGTCGCCGTAGGCACCTTCGTTATGGCAATGAGGGCACTCACCCGTCACATAGCGGTCTGCCAGGAACTGCTTGGCCTCCTCGTCGTAAAGTTGCTCTGTGGTTTCCTCAGTCAACTTACCCTCGTCGTAGAGTTTCTTAAACCACTCGGCAGCAAACTTATGATGTGTCTCAGAAGTTGTACGACTATAGATATCGAATGAGATGCCGAACTCCTCGAAAGAATCCTTGATCATCTTATGATAGCGGTCTACCACATCCTGCGGGGTAATACCTTCCTTGCGGGCACGTACTGTGATGGGCACACCATGCTCATCCGATCCTCCAATAAACAGCACCTCGCGCTTCTTCAATCGAAGATAGCGCACATAGATATCAGCGGGCACATACACACCAGCCAGATGACCGATATGCACACCGCCATTAGCGTATGGCAGCGCCGACGTCACCGTCGTGCGCTTATAAGTCTTGTTTTCCATTCCTTAAATACGTATTTATTTTTCGGCTGCAAAGGTACAAATAAACAAGCGAAATGCAAAACAAATCAAGACTTATTTTGCATTTCGCCTGCGTAAGAACCTGTCGGTCACTTATTTGTTAATCTTCTTTTTGCCGTTCAGAATGATAATGCCTTTATAGTTAGCATCCACCTTCTGGCCAGAGAGATTATAGATGTCATTATCAGATGACGAATCATCCATCGTAACACCATTAATACCCGTTGAGGTGCACTTCAGTTCAATCTTGTCGATATTGCAGTATGGACCGGAAATCCTGATACGGAATATCTGCGGACCTGCCTCAAGTTTCCTCGTCAGTTTACCTTTAATTTCCTTATAGGTGTCCCAACTTCCCGTATTACCGACATTCACCTTACAGAGTTGGGTGACAGTCTCATTATTTACAAGATTCAACGTAAAGCCGGAATTGTCGTTACCGGAAGAGGCCGTAGCAATATATTCGTAATCGCCGGCTTCTTTCACATCAACGCTATATTCAAGCCATTCATCATTAGAAGAGGTATATCCGATGGCATAACCATTATTACCCGTCACGATGTCTACACCTTCATTGTCAGAACGATAGTTTGCTTTACCCTCATCATCAGAATCTGCATCATGGAAGGTAAAGCCTTCACCTCCTCTGTCGAAGTTTTCGGCCTCGATGACGCCAGGAATAGCGATAACACCTTTGTGAGCCACACGTTTGTTGTTGACCTTCAACGAGAATGCCACGAGATTAGAACACTTATCCTGAGCATCGATGGCCTCAACAGTAAAGTTGAAAGTACCCTTCTGCGATGGCTTATAAGTATATTCGTATGGGGCTTCCTTTATTGATTTCTTCAGAACATTGTCCTGATAGATTCTGACTTCCTTAATATCGCCATTTGGTGAGGTGGCATCAACCTTGATCGTTGCATTCTCATTGATGGTGGCAGGAGAAGGCTCAGAAACAGCCGTTACCTTGATATTCTTATCGACATCAATACGCTTGAAAACAATCTTGTCGATATTACAACTGCTACCGGTAATGTTGATACGGATAACCTGCTTGCCAGCCTCCAATGGCACGGACAGACGGCCATGAAGTGAAACATATTTGCCCCAATCATTACTGCCAGTCTGAGGCACAACGATAGCAGGTGTCAGATCCTTTAACTCACCATTATTGACAAGCGAGAGACTGAAGCCAGAATTGGTAGTACCCGATGATGCAATGGCGTCATACTCATAAACACCAGCCTCGGTTACATTAACGGTATACTCCATCCATTCGCCGCTGTTCGTATAGCCGAGAGCATAGCCGCCATTACCTTTCACGATATCAATACCGCCATCAGTACGATAGGAGGAAGCATCACCTTCCTTACTACTATCAGAATCGTGATAGGCAATACCGTCGGCACCTGTATCAAAGTTCTCAGCCTCGAGGGTACCAGGCAACTCGGCAATCTGATTATTAAAGGTTCCGCGCGGTTCGTATGCCGTAACGCTGGAAAGACGCTCGAACTCCGTACCATCGGTAGCAACCACCACAGCCTTCAGGTTATACTTCTTCCGTTGTGTTGCCGTGAACTCCACTTTATAAGGTGCGGCATTAAGCGTGGCAACTTTTTCATTATCGATGTAGAAATCGATATGGTCGATGGTCTTGGTCTTGAGTTTTGCGCGGATCTCGATAGGCACCACATCATTTTCTGTCACCTTGATAGAAGCAGGCTTTATGTAAACGGAAGCCTCTTTCTTCATACCAGGGAAAGGACTCTTGGCATTCTTGGCAGCATCGCTGGCCATATAATCACGCAGCCATCCCATTGCCGGACGCTCCTTACCATCTCTAATAAGACCCGAATGGTCAACCCATGTGGCACCATAAATATAGCCCCACAAGGTAACACCAGCACAATAGTCGGCTTCCCACATTAAGGGGAAAATATCCTCAAATTGCTTCTTTTGCTGCGCATCATTTTCAACATTTATATCCAACTCGGTGATGTACATGGGCATTTTCAATCCTTCATGCAATACCTTCATTGTGCTTTTCAGATCATTTACTTTAATCGTATTCACATCGTGCGACTGGCATCCATAGGCATCTATAGGTGCACCAGCATCACGCAGGGTTTGTACAAGATCAAGATAAATCTTCGTTTCATCCATATTCTGGAAGGTGTTGAAATCATTATAAATCAGGATGGCATCCGGCCAACGCTCATAAGCCAGTTCAAAGGCCTTAATGAGCCAGTCATAACCTGTAACACCATCTCCTCCCAATGATTCCCTCATGAGTGGATTACCGGCCTGGTGAGGTCGTCCACCCACGAAATTACATGCCTCGTTTACCACATCTATCATGGGTAAATCTGGATATTTTGCCTTTACAGCATCAAACCACTCGACAATAGCGGTATAACGATCTTCTACAGACATGCTGCTATTAAACCATCTATCAGGATATTGAGAACCCCAGATTAGCGCATGAAACTTGTAAGGGAAATTATGCTGCTTGGCATAATTAAATGCGGCATCACAACCCCAGTTAAAATTATTACGGGTACCTTCCACAGACCCCCACTTAGACTCATTCTCTGGTGTGATCTGATTCCAAAGTGAAGCAAAATCTGAACGTACTTGACCATACGTTGTGATGTTTCCAAGGAATTTGTCTGGATTACTGTTTAATTGTGCACTTGCCGCCATTGTAAAAAGACCGGCAGCACAAGCAAAAATACTTTTTTTAAATAAGTTGTTCATTGTTGTTTATAGTTGTTTTGATTTTTCGCTGCAAAGGTAGTTATTTCTTCCTACTTATTTGTTACATCATGTTTCAAATATCTTAGGAAATGTGTCAGCCATAAGCCGAAAAAGGTCAGCAGGCCGTTAAGCATCAGCAGTTCGTAGCCGAAATGGTAGTCCCAGGTATGTTGTGCTGCTGTGTCGAGGGCATAACAAATCAGAGGCGAGGCAACACAAATATAGGGTACCAGACGGTCATCTGGCTGCTGCTTGGTGAAAAGCCCAAAGGCAAACAATCCGAGCAGCGGACCATAAGTATAGGACGCAAGGATATAGACGGCATCGATGAGCGATGTAGAGTTGACGGCCCTAAACAGGAGAATGAACAACACGAAGATGAAACACATCACCACATGCATGCGCTTTCGCAACAACTCATTTTCAGGTTGGCGACGGATATCGACACAATAGCAGGTGGTAAGCGAGGTCAGGGCGGAGTCGGCACTCGAGAACGAGGCGGCCACAATACCAAGAACAAACAAGTAAATGGCATTGGTGCCTTGAACGAAGGTGGGGAGCAGTTCATCGCCTTTGAGTTGTGAACCTAACGCCATCGACAGCAGCACACCCAACGAGAGGAAAAGCAGGTTGGCAGGCACAAAGGCAACGCCATAGGTACACATGTCTTTCTGTGCATCGCGCAGGGTCTTGCAAGTCAGGTTCTTCTGCATCATATCCTGATCCAACCCCGTCATGACAATGGCAATAAAAGCACCGCTGAGGAACTGTTTCCAGAAATTGTGTGGCGACACCCAGTCGTCGAACACGAAGATACGGCTCATCTCGCTATTGGCAATCGTATGGACAGCCTCGCCAACAGAAAGATTCAAATGTCCGATAGCCTCTAAGATTATCAACACCAGGGCCGTAAACAGACAGAGTGTCTGAAAGGTGTCCGTAAATACCAATGTGCCGATACCCCCTCGACGCGTATAGAGCCAGATGAGCAGCACCATGCCCACCACGTTCACAATAAAGGGGATGCCAGCCGGCTCAAACACAAACTGCTGAAGGATGATACACACTACATAAAACCTGACACTCGCCCCCACCATCTTCGAGAGCAGGAAAAACCAGGCGCCCGTCAGATAGGAGCTGTTGCCTAACCGTTGTCCTAAGTAGGTGTAGATGCTCGTCAACTGAAGCCGGTAATAGAGCGGCAACAGCACAAAGGCGATGACGGTGTAGCCCACGATGAAGCCCAGACACATCTGCAGATAGGTCATCTGCGACGTCAGCACCATGCCTGGCACCGATACGAAGGTGACACCAGAGATCGAGGCACCTATCATGCCAAAGGCCACCATATACCACGGTGCCTTGCGGTTGGCACGATAGAACATCTCATTGTTTGCCTTACGGCTCGTCAGGCGACTGATACCGAAAAGCACAACGAAATAAGCCAGGACTAAAAGGAGTATCGTCATAACAGCGTGCAAAGTTAATCAAATTTTTTGCACACGCCAAAAAAATGCTTAACTTTGCATCCGATATGAACCAAAGAGACCGTCAGATACTGCAGATCGCCCTGCCCTCAATTGTGTCGAACATCACCGTGCCGTTGCTTGGAATGGTCGACGTGGCCATCGTGGGCCACATGGGCAGCCCCGTCTATATCGGGGCGGTGGCGGTAGGTTCGATGATCTTCAGCCTCATCTACTGGCTCTTCGGCTTCCTCCGCATGGGCTCCAGCGGTCTGACGGCGCAGGCCTTAGGGCGCAGGGATCTCAACGAAGTCACCAGATTATTGGTGCGTTCGGTATCGATAGCCTTGGGTATCGCCCTGCTGATGATCATACTCCAAGTTCCGCTTAAATGGCTGATGTTCTGGTTGATAGGGCCAACGCCCGATGTGGCCCCCTTTGCCTCCACTTATTTCAATATCGTTATCTGGGGAGCACCAGCCTCCCTCGCGCTGTTCTGTCTGATGGGCTGGTATATCGGTATGCAGAACACACATTTCCCCATGCTCATCAGTATCATGCAGAACGTGGTGAATATCCTCGCCTCACTGACACTCGTCTATGGCCTGGGCATGAAGATCGAGGGTGTGGCCTTGGGAACGGTGATTGCACAATATGCAGGACTGCTGATGGCCGTTGGGCTGCTGGTGAGGTATTATGGGAAGATCCTAAGAGGGAATCAGCCTGCCAGCGGTCACAGTCCACACGCCTCCCTATTCAAGGTGAATCGCGACATCTTCCTTCGCACGCTCTGCCTCGTAGCCGTCAACCTCTTCTTCACCTCAGCGGGTGCCCGTCAGGGGGCCGTCATCCTGTCTGTGAATACGGTAATGATGCAACTTTACCTCTTCTTCTCCTATTTCATGGACGGCTTTGCCTACGCTGGTGAAGCCCTTGGCGGCAAAGCCTATGGTGCACACAATGCCTCGGCCTTTCATGAAACCCTGCGCAGACTCTGGGTCTGGATGCTCATCGTCACCTCGGCCTACACCTTATTATATATGATGGGAGGCCATTGGATTGTCGCCCTGCTGACGAATGAGCCCCAAGTGCTCGAAGCCTCCCACGAATACCTCTGGTGGGCGTGGCTGATACCGGCAGCAGGTTGCGTCGCCTTTATCTGGGACGGCATCTTCATCGGCATAACAGCCACTCGTGGCATGCTCGCCTCCTCGTTCTTCTCCGCCCTTGTTTTCTTCGCCGTCTATCTGCTAACTGTTAGTGCATTAGGCAATCACGGCTTATGGTTAGCCCAAATCGTCTACCTCGCCATGCGAGGCATCCTCCAGACCATCTGGTACAGACAGAAACTCACGAAATAGTGTTGTGTTTTCTTGGCGGAATGAGGGAAAATGCTTATCTTTGCAGAAAAATTGAAGTGAAATGAAAAAGAGGTTTTTCAATAGTCGTGTTTTCAGGAAAGTATTCGGCATGTTGGGCTTCGGCTCTGCGGCCTTTGTCTTCTCGGCTTGTTACGGTCCTGTTCCACGCGAATATCAGGATGGAACCTATGCCGACAGCGTGCGTGCCACGCTTAATACAACGCTTGAGGGAGAAGACTCGCTTTCCGTAACCCATAACACGGCAAATGACTCGATTCAGACACTTCAATCAGTTAATTAATCTTAAATCTTTCTTCCATAACGTGTCTTCGCGCGTGTATATGAGAAAATAGTCGTACCTTTGCAGTCCGATTTAGGGGAGAGACTTAGAATCCCCGTGAAATGTTGTGTGAATAGCGGCGTCTTTGGCCGGGCGTAGCGGTTCGTGAATCAGCGTTTCTTGCGTTCGTTAGACTTGCAGCCGGGAGTTAGACCTCGGGTGTGGGTTTATGCGCGTACATTAAATAATAAGTTAAACTGTTTTTTAGTAGTAAAATTTTAAAATGAA
>Ga0310690_10002184_pt1 | contig 32535 bp, 30 predicted proteins | sample AusTroGonzalo_MG_2_FD_207661 | JGI IMG/M metagenome (GOLD analysis project Ga0310690, IMG submission 207661) | Bovine rumen microbial communities from tropical cattle in Woodstock, Queensland, Australia - Gonzalo_04 (v2) (version 2) | ecosystem: Host-associated > Mammals > Digestive system >...
CTATGTACAATGCGTTATTATGCGAAAGGATAAAGTTCTTACCCAACCTGCATACTACCCCTCCATCATAATTGAAAGGGACGATAATGTTTTCTTCTATATCGATAACTCCATATTGTGAATTCTTGCTTGCCAAGTATTTTTTGTCTCCCAAATAGAGCAACTGTTGAAATTTTGGACGTATAATATTCTCGCCATTGGAGTCTGCCAGTCCATATAGTTTTTCTTTTGTACCGTATGTTATATATCCATCTTGGTAAAGGGCTCCTAAGCTGTTTAGTGCGTATGATTTATTAAGGTTAAAAAGTCTTTCTCCCTTTTCATTAATAATAATAACTTGGGCATCTTCAACTGGTTCTCTGCCTGTTCCTGGTTCATTTGTTCCTATTTTATATTCATAAGCAGCAATTTTTTTTTCAGAGTTATAAATAGAAAGGAATCCCCATTTATGATTGCTAAACTCTCCAATAATATTGCCATTCAGGTCAGTTGTGAAAATGGTATTTTCATCATTGCATTCAGCGTAATTTAAAAAGTCATTTCCAAGGATTACAAATTTTTTTCCATGAAGAATAATGTTACCTTGTTTGTCCATAACACCTTCCGTACCAGATACTCCCCCGATAAGAGAAAGACCAATATGGAGAACAGGTGAAGCAAAGATTATCGAGTCTGGCAAGGTAGTAACTATCTTACCTTTTGTATCCACAATCTGAATTGGAGAACCCTCTTTTGAAACAACAGAAAAGCCATCCATAAAATCAGATGCCATGTCGTATTCATCTTTACATATAGGTTTTTTTGGCGATTCAATACTATAAAGTTGAATTTTGTCATTGTTTTTAACCCAGTAAACTCCATCGTAAACATAAGATATTAAATCATTAGGAGCATATTCTTCTTTTACGACAACATTGGCATTTTTGTCTATGATACTCCAGTTGTCATCTTCAGTAAGCAGTTTTACTGCCAAATAGTCCAATTCATAGGGATTCCTTTTCTCAGAAAGCAGATTTCCTTCTGTGCAACTTGTTATTATTAAAACAACAAGTAATGTAAAACAATTTTTGTTTAGACGTAGCATAATCATTTCGTATTAAAACTCCATCAAGCCCCAACGAAGCAGTTTTTAGTTAAACATTTAATATATACAAAAAAGCGTGGGCTTTCATACATTTACTTGTCCCACTGTCAAGGTCTCGCATTACCTCCCTGTCTGGACAAGCAATGCGAACACTCACGCCGAATACGATATGTCAAGTAACATCATTACAAATAATGATACGAGCTGACTATTCATATCCAAAGTGGCATTCACTATTGCTTTCATTGACAGGGATTCAAAGTTGCGAGTTTTGACAGTCAAATCAAGCGTAGTAAACGCTAATTCATATATATACAAACCTCTCCTCCCTACAACAAAGGATTCGGTTTGCGACTGCAAAGATACGAAAAAAATTATATTTTTGCTCAGTCATTCCCTTCAAAGTGCAGTTTTATACATTTTTAACCATTGAACATATGATTAATTGCTTTCAAATATCCATTTGAGCATAAAAGAAAACAAGTTTTTTATGTCAATAAACACTTTTTAAGATTAAATTTGGAACAAAGTCGAAATAAATGCCGAACTTTGTGCAATAAATCTATGACTTATGAAGAAGGTCCTATTGATACTTACGGTCGCATTGATGACAGCAGCCGGTGCTGAGGCGCAGAATAGTCCGGTCGGCATTGTCAGCGTACAAGATTCTGTGAAAAGTATCCAGGTTGGTGCCATTTCGTCGGTGTCTCCCGATGGTGGGCGCGGGTTGCAATTGTCGGGCGTTTCAAATGTTGCCGCGCATACCTTTAACGGTCTTCAGTTCAGTTCTGTCAGCAACATTACGAGGGGCATGAATCGCGGTTTGCAACTGTCGGGAATCTTGAATGTTTCCGAGGCGATGATGGGTGGTTGGCAGTTGGGTGCCGCGAACTATACCGACTCACTCAACGGAGCGCAAATCGGTTTGTTGAACATCGCTCGCAAGCGTCCGAAAGGTTGGCAGATAGGACTCATCAATTTGTCGTACGACAGCCTTGGCCACAAGATTGGTTTGGTGAATGTCAATCCGTTGACGACTATCGACGTGATGGCGTATGGCGGAACCTTGTCGAAGGGCAACATCGCCGTGCGCTACCGTAACCGCAGTACGTATAACATCATTGGCGTAGGAACTCACTACATGGGACTCGATTCGAAGTTCTCGGGCGCATTGTTCTATCGTCTGGGGCAGTATGTGCAGTTGTCGCCAAAATGGAGTCTGAGCGGCGATGTGGGTTTCTATCATGTGGAAACTTTCGAGAAACATTCGAGCAACAAGCCCGAGCGACTATATTCCTTGCAGGCTCGTATCAATGCCGACTATCAGATTAGTCAGAAACTTGGAGTTTTCGCTTCTGTGGGGTGGGGGCTCACGCGCTATTACGACCGCAACGAAACCTACCAAAACCGTCCTTTGTTGGAATTGGGAATTACTTACCGACGCCAACGCAATCAATACAACACTTGGAAACAAACTTTGACGGAAAAGCCTCGTTCGTTTGAAGTTACAGACGACATGATGGCTTTGCCCATCAAAAAACGATATTGGCTGGCTGCTGCCGAGGTGACGGCCATCAACGCAGGTGTGCATTTGTTCGACCGCTTTGTCATCAACTCTGATTTCGCCCAAACGACCTTGCGCACGCTGAAGCGAAACTTCACTGACGGCATGGTGTGGGACAACGACTTTTTCATCACCAACATGTTCGCCCATCCTTACCACGGCAACCTGTATTTCAATTCCGCCCGAACCCACGGCCTCTCTTTCTGGGAGTCGGCACCCTACGCTTTGGGCGGTTCGCTGATGTGGGAATTCTTGGGTGAAACCGAACCACCTGCCATCAATGACCTGATTGCCACCTCGATGGGCGGTATAGCCATCGGCGAAATAACCCATCGGTTGAGCCAGACCTTTCTCGACGACCGCACAAGCGGCTTTCGGCGCTTTCTTCGTGAGGCAGGTGCCGCTATCGTCAATCCGATTCAGGGACTTCACCGCATCATCAGTGGCGAAGCATGGCGCGTGCGCAAAGACCACTATCTCCATCACAACCCCCAAGAGCATCCCATCGATGTGTCGCTGTCGGTCGGTTGGCGCTATCTGGCCGACAACGGAGCCCTGTTTCGCGGCATCCATGCACCTTACATCAATCTGACGCTGATGTATGGCACGTCGGTCGATGGAGAGCGCCATTCCAAACCCTACGATTTCTTCGACGTTGAGGCAAACGTGGCTTTCGGCGGCGGTCAGCCTGCGGTGAATACCCTCAACATCGTGGGACGTCTTTGGAGCACGCCCATCCTCGACAAGAAAGACATGGCGGGTGAGTTTGGAATCTATCAACATTTCAATTATTACGATGCAAAACCCATCAAAGACGCCTCTGATTTGACTCCCTATCGCATCAGCGAAGCAGCCGGCATTGGTCCTGGATTCATTCTCTCACTTCCGGAAATAGGAGCCTTGTCACGGTTGGAACAGCGAATTTTCCTCAGCGCTATCTTGTTGGGCGGCACCAAGAGCGACTACTACAATGTCATTGAGCGCGATTACAACATGGGCAGCGGTTTCAGCATCAAGTCGAAGACGCAACTCGACTTCGGCAGGTTCGGACGGATGGTGCTCAATGCCAAATATTTCCGTATCTACACGTGGAAGGGTTACGAAGACAAAGACCTACATGCCTATGCCGATGGCACGAAGGACTTGCATTATTTGAATGTGCAGGGCGACCGCAGCAATGCGATGCTGATGGTCGTCAACCCTGTGATGGAGATTCGCCTTTCTCCCCGTTGGGCCGCCACCGTGTCAGGTGCTTACTATTTACGTCGCACTTTTTATAAGTATTACGACAATGTGAAGGCGAATACGTTTGAGACCAAAATCGGACTGACATGCAAGCTGTAGCGGACTTCTCCTGAATTTTCAAGATAGAAGTGCTATTTCTTGAGAGTGTTGTTAGACGATTCCCTTTTCTGCTTTTTTACGAGCTTTTCGATGGCATTGTCGAGCGACTCGGAGGGTTCGATGATGTTGTAATCCTCCCAAAATTGGGGGTCGCGGAAATATTCCACCTTGTCGTAGAATGCATCGCGTGAGTCGAAGGAGTCGCGCCCAGAAATCGGATGCGTTTCAGTTGTGGCGTGGTGGTCGGTGACAACCATTTCGCAGCAGGCCGTGAACGAGGTGGCGAGCAGGCGACGTTTCCAATCGCAGTTGAAGCGGAAGGTGCTGCGGATGTAACTCAGGCGTGTGATGCCGTCTTCGTTGCGGTAGTCGATGAGGAAACTGAGTTCTTTCGGCTTGAACTTGACACCCGCCGGCTTGCGCACGAGCATCATTTCAGTCACTTTGACGCGGTCGCTCATGTCGAGTGAGAGTTCTGCCCGCGTGAATGCCAGCTTTTCGCGGTCGATGTAGAGCAGTCCGCTGTAGAGCGGGTAGGGCGCATTGATGTGCGGTTTGACGGCGACGACGTATTGCAGGCGGTCGTTGATGGTGGTCGAGGGCAGCATTTCGAAGTCGTAGTTGGTGAGTTCCGTCGCGCTGAGCAAGATTTCGGGGTTCTTGACGATGTCGAGTTGGATGGGTTGCAGCGGTCCGCCCGTCACCTTCACGCTGAGCGTGTCGCTTTTCTTCGGACTGAGCAGTCGGCGACCCTTTCTGATGGCCACGCGGTCGCGTCGGTCGGAGTGCGTGTAGGCGGTTTTGTACATATCGACAACGCCCTCAGCCACGTAGATGTAGCGTTGTCGCTTCATGGCTGTTTCGCGATAGAAACCGCGATAAAGTTCCGGCGTCCGACTGTAGTTTTCGGGGATTTTCTTGATGGCAATCCTGACGAGTTCACTCGGATCTCCCGTCCACACGACCACTTCGTTGAGCGCAATGGCCGTCGCTTTCAACTTGATGTTCAAGGGCGATTTCGTGACTTCGCGCGTCGTGAGTTGGCGCGACTGGTAGCCGATGTGGGAAATGGTGATGCCTTTCGGCAGACGGTCGGTTTTCAGGGTGAAAAAGCCGTCTTCGTTGGTGACGACGGAAATGCTTGTTCCCGTGGCCGACACGCTGGCCTGTGCGATGGCAGCACCGCTGCGCTCGTCGCGAACTGTTCCACTCAGCACGATTTTTTCGCTGTCTTCAGCGATTTTCTGCTCCTGATTTTGTGCTTCGGCGCAGATGGCAGCAAACAGGGCAGTGGCAATGAAAAAAACTCTCTTCATATGATTCGTAACTTTGTAAGAATTCTCAACTTTTCTTTGTATAAAGGCAGTCTGGGGGATTGAGAGGAAATGGGGTTACGAATTGGCAACAGTACTCAATTCCACATTCTGCTATGAATTGCTTTCAATGAACACCCGATGATGTGCCACCAGCCGTACTATAGCTCATCATCGGGTGCAAAGGTAATCATTCTTTTTGTAAGAACCAAATCTATTCTCATCTTTTTCTTCTGAGCTTGCTCTTCGCTCACTAAGCAGATTGCGGCATCTTTTGTGGCATCTGCCAGATAAGTGCGTATTAGGCTACACCCATCTAAGGAACCTGTTTGCAGAATTGCAAACAATATGAGGAAGCAGATTTATAAACAATTTACATACTTATACTATTGTATCTTTGGAGCTTTGTCAGTAAAAAAAGTTAAAATGATATATATTCTTCGCTAATTCCAATAAAAATGCGTAAATTTGCCAAATAATTATCTGTTTGTGTATGAAATGGTGCAGAATATCTACCGGCACCGAATCGGTGCAAGTCGCTACGGACGAGATTGTATATATCCGTGCCGACGACAACTATTCTGACTTAGTACTGACGAATGACAAGGCAAAGTGCCGTGCCATTGTTCATATTGATCAATTCTACTACATCGCCACCCGCCATAAGGAAACACTTTGGGACTTTGCCGATGCTCTCCGCGAATACGGTTTTATCGATGCCATCTATATCACTGGTGGTGCTGATTATATATTCTATCGCGATAAGGATGGTATTAGACATGACATCGGTAATCCTTCTGAGTATCCGCAAAAGAAGTGGGAAGGAATTATCCCTTGGTTGGTGTTCAGAAAATAGAAAAAGTAATAATCAAGAATATGGAAAAGGATTTTAGTTTCATAGAAATTGCGAAGGAAGTCGTATTTGAATTCAAAACAAAATTTGACAATGAGAAAGATCGCGATTTTGTAAATTATCAACTCTATGTCTCAATCTTAGATGATGGGAACATACAAACTTCTACAAGCCCCAATGTACTTAAAAAAGGGAAAGAGTGTTTAATTATTCTTGCATATAGTAGTTTAGCTGTAACTAACTATTACAGATGGTATGCGATAAAACACATAGATAAGAATGGCAACATCCATGAAGGCTTTAACTCAGATGTATGGAGTATTGAAATTAATTGGATTGGATCCTGGGCAAATAAACAAATAATTTTAAAGAAAGAGGGGGAAGAACTTTATTCTGTCGGAGTTTGGTCTTTGGATAATCCGCTGGAAGAACCATTTCAAAAATTGTGGGACTTCTATAAGATTGTAAAAAACTGTTCTTCCACGAAAGAAATTCATTATGTTGCAGAGAATTATGAACTAAAAGAGAGGATTAAAAAGCAAGATGATGTAATACGCGGTTTGGACTTTGTAAAAAAGAAACTGGAAATGGAAAGAGACCAATATCGTTCTCTTCTTAAAGAAATGAAGGAGATGATAAAAGGAGATAATAAATAAAGAAATAATAAGATTAAGGCATGGTTAATAGGTTATTAAAAGAATATCAAGAAATAACAGAAGTCATTCACTTTTTAGGCTTTGAAAGTTATATGGTGTATTTTAATAGAATCAAAGACTGGGATTCATATAGACACGACCATCCTGATTGGTTCAGAAAATGGGATAAATATCTCTTTGAGAAAACTTTGTCTGAGATTGCAACTATTTTCGAGAGAAAGAATTGGGTGTACAGTCCTGGTACTATTACAAATGATTCTATAGCGATGTGTGCAATGTTTGACATTTTTACATGCATGAAGCAAAACAAAGCCTCGATGCTCTGTTATTACTTTAGTTCTTTGGTGGCAAATGATTCCTCCTTGTCTTTACAAGAACGTTTAAAAGGCAATCGATACCGAGCATTTATTTTTCTAAAAGATATGGAGCAATGGGCATATAGGTGTGAATTATTTACTACACTGTTTAAAGATGTCAACAATTATAATGGTCATTTTACTAATGATTTCTATGATTTGTCATTACTTTACGATGTTTATAAAGCATGGCATTTGGGAGGAGCTTTATTGGATAATTTAAAAGAACAAGTGCCAAGAATAATGCTTAAGTATCCAAAGTATTCAAGAGAAAAGGTGTTATTAGAAGGTGAGCTTGCTCATAATGCTTTTTTTGAACATATAAGAGGGGTTGTTGAGAATGATAAATAATATCCACAATCAATCAAAATATTACAAGTTAAGAGTTTCGTTTGTTTAATCAAAATCAATAAGAAGATGAATGTATATTTTGTAAATCCAACTTATGTTAAGCCAGAAGGGTGGGCACCATTGTTAGCCTACTTGAAGGTTAAAGCCGCTTATAGCTTTATACCTGAAGAAGAACTACCGGATAGTTTATATTCTATTATCAAGCCATATCTTAAAGCTTCGTATTCAAACCAAGATTTGAAGAAGTTCTCTGATAATTGTGTTTTTTGGTTAAGAGCACATTTTGAGAAACATATTCGCTTGATAACAGAAGATTATGATGACATTCGTAATGCATCCAAAGAGGATTTAAAAAAATATAGTTCACGTTCTGCACTCAACAATTTGAAATATCTAGATGATAATAATTGCTTGATTCTAACAAAATTAGAATCCGCTTTCGATGAAGAGGGAACTATAACACCTCCCACATTTAATGTTTCTGAATTGCAAGACCGCAATCTACCCACTCATATTACACGATATTGTCTAAATATTCTTCATAAAAAATATAATCACAATCAATATCAGAATCAAAGCGCCTTTATTTGTTTTAATGAGTATTTCAGTACTGCTTATCATTTTATACCGAAATATCAAAATTGGGGAAGGTATTTTCTACAATCAAAGAATGGAGGTAGCGTTAATTTTATGAATGCTGTCAATCATGGCATCAAAAATCTTTCGCCCGATAAATTCCCTATAATTGACGTAGAAGGGAAAAAACGTTTTACTCTTCTGAGGACAGATGAAGGAGAGGAAAAGTTTCAACAATTGATTAAAGATGCAGAGGAAGCGGAAAAGAAATACCAAGAAGAGAACCGTTGGAGAGAAGATGATGGATCAAGCTGGCAAGATGAGGTAGATGAGATGAATAGAGCTTTCTGGAGAGAATGCGGAGAAGGTGGTTCAAATTGTGAATCCTGGCCAGGATGGGATTGATTTGGCGAAAGATGGTGTAATGTTGTATATAGTGGAATAAAAAGAAGAATACATCTACAGTAATCCCAAAGTGTTTATAAATGATTTGGTGTCAATTTTATATTGCGGAAGATCTGTCAGAGTTCAAACCTCGTTTTAGAGGAGATAACTGCATCATGGGGATAGGGAAATTCTTAGGAGATAAGTTTGTTTCTGTAAAACCTGATATTGGAGACTATTATTACAAAGATGGCAAATCCAAAAGATATAAGACAATAAACGTAGTATACGATCATGATATGTCCAGAGCATTGGGATATGAATGTTTTCACGTACAACTCCTAAGAGATTGGAGTTACAGCAAATAGAATGTTCGAAAGCGATGATATGAACTATTTAGAAACGCATTAACTTTGCAAACGAAATGAGATATGGCAAAACGTAGAGAAATAAGGAATAGTACGGCAGAGTTCCTTATCTTTCAGATAGAAGGGAAGGGACAAGGGATAGAGGTGTACTATAAGGACAAGACGGTGTGGTGTACCCAGAAAGCAATGGGTATGCTGTTTGACTGCTCAACGGACAATGTGGGACTTCATCTGAAGAACATATTTAAAAGCGGTGAACTGGTTAAGGATTCAGTTACCGAGAAAATCTCGGCAACTGCCTCTGATGGGAAGAACTATATGACTCAGTTTTACAACCTTGATGCCATCATCAGCGTGGGGTATCGTGTCAATAGCATCCGAGCAACTCAATTCCGACAGTGGGCTACGAGTGTACTGCGAGAATATGCTATTCGTGGCTATGTGTTGGACAGAAAACGTATGGAAAACGGTACGTTCTTGGATGAGGACTACTTTGAACACCTGTTAGCGGAGATTCGTGAGATTCGTCTGTCTGAGCGACGGTTCTATCAGAAACTGACGGATATCTATGCGACAGCAATTGATTACAATCGTGATGCGCCAACGACAAGACTCTTCTTCAAGATGATGCAAAATAAGATGCACTATGCTGTTCATGGACATACGGCAGCTGAACTGATAGTAGAACGAGCCGATGCCGAACAAGAACACATGGGACTGACCACTTGGGAGAATGCACCTGACGGAAAGATTGTCAAGACAGATGTATCAATTGCCAAGAACTACCTAAAAGAGGTGGAACTGGCAGACATGGGACAACTGGTAAATGGTGTTCTCGAATTAGCAGAGCGAATGGCTAAACGCCACATCCCGATGACAATGGAGGACTGGGCCAAACAGATTGACACCATCTTAGCGGCTGGTGGTAATGAGGTGTTGCAGACAGCAGGGAGTGTATCTGCCGAAGAAGCAAAGGAACATGCAGAAACTGAATTCGAGAAGTACCGCATAGTACAAGATCATTTATTCCAAAGCGACTTTGACAAATATCTGGGAGAGTTGCCTTTTGATGGTGAATAAGATTCCGGTATACAACATATCATTTCGGTAATAGGACGTAGCCTAATACGCACTTTTCTGGCATGTGCCACAAAAAGATGCCGCAATCTGTTTAGTGAGTGGCGAGCAAGCTCAGAACAAAAAGATGTGAATAGTTTTGGTTCATTCAAAAAAATGATTACCTTTGCACCCGATGATGAGCTATAGTACGGCTGGTGGCACATCATCGGGTGTTCATTGAAAGCAATTCATAGCAGAATGTGGAATTGAGTACTGTTGCCAATTCGTAACCCCATTTTCTCTCAATCCCCCAGACTGCCTTTATACAAAGAAAAGTTGAGAATTCTTACAAAGTTACGAAAAATATTGTAATATTTTCCATTCTTCGCGAATTTTTTATTACCTTTGCACGCAAATTGTAAGAAATGAACATGAAAAAGTCATATTTTGGGGCTGCGATAGTTCTTGTCTTTTCGTTGGCAATGGGCTTTTCGGGCTGTGCCACATCGCAGTTGAGCAAGGCCGAAAAAGCCGCTCAGCAGGCTCGCGTGGCGCAAGCAGTGGCCGATTCGCTCAGCCGCCGCTCGTTCACCATCGAGGTCAATCATGTCAATCCGCAGCGAATGCCCTCACGAATGCTCTCTTACGGCTACGGCGTGAAGGTTCGCGACGGCGAGTTCATCGAAAGCTACCTGCCTTTCTTCGGACAGGTTTATCGTGCGGAATTTGGCGAGCAGACGGGTTTGAATTTTTCCGACAAAATTGTGCAATACCAGGCTGGAAAAGTGAAAAACGACCGCTATGCCGTGGAATTGGTTGTGCGACGCAATTTGGAGATGTTGGTCTATCGTTTCGACATTTTCGACAATGGTCGTGCGACGGTCACCGTCCACAGCGACAACCGCGACACGATGGTTTTCTCTGGCGAAATGATTGTGGGGGAGTGAGCCGGCCATGAAGTGGGAAAGAGTCATAACGGTTTTCCTGACGGCGGCAGTCGCTCTGTTCGCCATCTTTGTGCTGTACCACATGATTTGGTGGCAGCCGAAACCCGACCGTGACTCTTGGGTCGAGAAAAAACTCTTCGTGCAAAACATGTCGGCACTTCCGTACAACGGCATCGACCTTTCGCAAGAACAGGGTTATGTCGATTGGCAGTCGGTGTCGATGGACCGCCTGATTGATTTCGTCTATCTGAAGGCGACCGAGGGTTCTACGCATGTCGATTCTCGCTATATGGCGAATGTCACGGCAGCGTACAACTATGGTTTTCTCATCGGTTCCTACCATCGTTTCACCTCCGATTCGAGCGTCGAAAAGCAGTTTTTTAATTTCAACAAAAACGTCGAACACAGTGCGCAGCGCCTGTTGCCGATGGTCGAACTCAACGAGGCGAGCGTTCGCGGTTGGTCGATGCAGCAGGTACAGGACAGTTTGGCGCTGTTTGCGTGGCTCGTCAATGATTTCTACGGCAGTCTGCCCATGATTAAGACAACGAAAGATTTTTACGAGACGCGGCTCGTTCCCCGATTCGAGGACTATCCGCTTTTCATCGTCGATGAAAGCGAGAGCCAGCCGATGGTGAAAGCCGAGCATTTCTATATTTGGAGGCGCATTACGCAGGGTTCGATTCCAGGCATCGTCTATGACGTGAGCCTCGATTCGTTTACGTATGGAACGACGCTTCGCGACCTTTTCCTTTAATTTTTTTGATTTTAGATGAATGGCCGAAAAAACGATTGGTTTTCGGTTTTAATCGATGGTGATTTCCACGGGACAGTGGTCGCTGCCCATGACTTCCGTGTGGATTTTCGCGTCTTGCAGACGGTTTTGCAGACGGTCGGAAATAATGAAATAGTCGATACGCCAACCAACGTTCTTCGCACGCGCCTGAAAACGGTACGACCACCACGAATATTGCACTTCCTCGGGATATTTGAAGCGGAAACTATCCGTAAAGCCGCTGTCGAGCAACTGCGTCATTTTCTTGCGCTCGTCGTCGGTAAAACCGGCGTTTTGATGGTTGGTTTTCGGATTTTTCAAGTCGATTTCCTCGTGCGCCACGTTCAAATCGCCACAGAGAATGACGGGCTTTTGCGCATCGAGCCGCATCAGATAGGCGCGAAAATCGTCCTCCCATTTCATGCGATACTCGAGCCGCTTCAAACCGTCTTGCGAGTTCGGCGTATAGCAGCAAACGAGGTAGAAATCGGCCATTTCAAGCGTGATGACGCGACCTTCGTGGTCGTGTTCGTCGATGCCGATGCCGTAAGCGACCGAAATCGGCGTGTGGCGCGTGTAAATTGCCGTGCCGGAGTAGCCTTTCTTGTCGGCGTAGTTCCAGTACGACTGGTAGCCCAAAAACTGCAAATCGAGTTGTCCCGCCTGCATTTTCGTCTCTTGCAAACAGAAAAAATCGGCATCGAATTGCTCGAAAATATCAGCAAAACCCTTGCCGACACAGGCGCGAAGGCCGTTTACGTTCCAAGAAATCAGTTTCATGGGTGATGGGTGTTAGGAGGTGGGTGATGAACCACGAAGAAGATTCATGAATTCCTCGCGTGTTTTCGCTTGGTTGAAAGCACCGCTGAAGTCGCTCGTCGTCGTGATGGCGTTCTGTTTCTCCACGCCGCGCATCTGCATACACATGTGTTTCGCTTCGATGACGACCATCACGCCGAGTGGTTTGAGCGTCTGTTGGATGCAGTCCTTGATTTGCTGCGTGAGTCGCTCCTGCACTTGCAGGCGATGGCTGTAAATATCGACCACGCGGGCGATTTTCGACAGTCCGGTGATGTGGCCGTTGGGGATGTAGGCCACGTGCGCCTTGCCGTAGAAAGGCAGCAGATGGTGTTCGCAAAGCGAGAACACGTCGATGTCTTTCACGATGACCATCTGGTTGTATTTCTCGGCGAAAAGTGCGTCGGTGAGCACCTTGTGAGCATCTTCCGAATAGCCTCGCGTGAGCACCTGCATCGCCTTCGCCATGCGCATCGGCGTCTTTTGCAATCCTTCGCGTGTCGGGTCTTCGCCTAAGAGCTGAATGGCTGCACGATAATGCGCCGCCAATTCATCAACTCCCTCGCGTACATATATTTCTGTTTCAATCATATCAATATTGTACTGTTATTTTTCCCTTGACCACGACCGCCTGCCGATAGCCCAAATTGCGAATGTTGCGAAGCATTCGGTTGGCCTCCTCCTGCGTGCGATAGTTGCCCACGCGGCAAATCCAGCGCGGCGAATAGAAATGCACATATACCGGTTCCGACGGATAGGCTCGTTTGATTTTGTCGCGGGCTTCCTCGGCCTTGCGCTTGTCTTCGCGCGTATTTCCACCAGCGAAAGCCTGCACGCGGAATCCCGTCACCTTGTAACTGTTGCGCATCACCTTCTTGCTCATATCCACCTCGACTTCCGTACCACTTTCGGTCTCTGTTTTCGGCATGTCTGGTTTCAATGCCACGCGCTCCTTCGGTTCCTCTTTTTTCTCCTCTTCAGCCGTTTTTTCGGTATTTGCAGCCGTGTTTTGAGTTGGGCTTGTCGTTGTTTTCGCGACAGGTTTCGCCACGGGTACGGCACCGTTCACCAAGTCGTCGATTTCCTTGCTCTGGTGCACGGAAACAGTTCCCAATCCCTGCGTTTTCTGTTGCAGATGCTCCAGATACGATTGTGCAGAGAGAGGTAAAAAGGTAAAGAAGCAAAAAGATAAAATGCTCAATACCCTTTTCATGATTTGAAGCCTTTTTTCCATAATTCTTACTTTTTTACCTTTTTACTTTTATACACTTATTTCCAAGCGTCGATAATGCCCTTGAAATCAGCAGCTTTCAGCGATGCACCGCCGATGAGGCCGCCGTCGATGTCGGGTTTCGAGAACAACTCGGGCGCATTCGATGCTTTGCACGAACCACCGTAGAGAATCGAGGTGTCGTCGGCCACGGCCTGACCGTATTTCTCGGCGATGATCGAGCGGATGTAGGCATGGATTTCCTCGGCCTGCTCAGCCGTGGCGGTCTTGCCCGTGCCAATCGCCCAAATCGGTTCGTAGGCGATGACGATTTTGCGGAAATCCTCTTCCGAGAGGTTGAACACCGAGCCTTCGAGTTCGGCTTTCACCACCTCGTTCTGCTTGCCGGCCTCGCGTTCTTCGAGCGATTCGCCGATGCAGAAAATCACTTTCAGACCGTTTTTCTGTGCCAACAGCACTTTTTCACGCAGGATTTCCGGCGTTTCGTTGTAATATTCGCGGCGCTCCGAGTGACCCAAAATTACGTACTGCGCACCCGTCGATTTCACCATTTCAGCCGACACTTCGCCCGTGTAGGCGCCTTTTTCCTTGTCGGCGCAGTTCTCGGCACCCAGTCCGATGACGTTCTGGTCGAGGAAATCGGCGATTTTCGCCAAATGGATGAACGGCGTGCAAATCACCACGTCGCACTGCGGTTTGTCGGCTTTCAAAGCCTCGTTGAGTTCTTGTGCCAATGCAATTCCTTCTTGCAGGTTCATGTTCATTTTCCAGTTACCTGCCACAATCTTTTTTCTCATTTCCTTAAATGTTTTTTTGCTAATTGAAGTTACGTTTTCGTATAACGTGGCAAAGGTACGAATATTTTTTTAATTTTCATCCCTTTTTTGTATTTTTTTCTTCATTTTATTGATTTTGAGAGCAACGATTCGGCTTTTGGCAGTCGGTTGTGGCTCCATTTTCCGACGACAACGCCATCACGCAACAGCATCAGTCCGGGGTTCGAGCGAATCATTGTTTTTAGCGTGGTTTCGTCGGTGGTGCAGAAGGGATATTCGGCGCCCGTGAGTTCCATCCAGCGGGCAATGGCCTTTTCGGTGCTGGCGGTGAGGCAATAAAACGCGATGTCGTGCTCCTGCGCGTATTCGTGGAGTTGGTTGATTTCGCCGAAATTCGTGTCGTCGGCTTGTTCCAAATGCGGCGAAATGAGTAGAAGGGTGTAGTTCGGGTCGCTGAGAACCTGATCTGTAATGTCGTCACCGATGCTGGGTGTTGGGTGTTGGGTGTTGGGTGATGACGGTTGAGTGATGAGCACGATGGAAAAATCGTGAATCGGCGGCACGTAGCCTTTTTCGATTTCAACGGTTTTCGAATCGATGAAAGTCCACGTGGAATCGGGGTAGTTGTCGAGCGAAAATTCCTTTTGCACGCCGTCTTTTTCCATCAGAAAAGTTGTCTCGAACTTCGGCTGTGGTGCATCTTCGGGAATTTCCATTCCCTCACGGATGCTGGCACCGACGTGGTAAGGGCGAAAATCGAAGGGTGGCAGCGAGTAGAGGCTCCACAGGCTCGACGCAACGATGAAAATGATGGTGAGGCTGATGATGATGCTCTGAATCGCTTTCGGAATGAAGCGAACCATACGCTCCGCCTGCCACGCGACAACGATGGCGAGGATTAAGAGAACGATGTTTTTCGCGAATGTCTGGCCGTTGGTGAGTTTCACCGCGTCGCCGAAACAACCGCAGTCCTCAATCGGGTTGGCGATGACGAGCCACAGCGTCACGAGCGTCATCACGACCATAAAAACGAGCGTGAGCCGTGAGACGAGCCGCCGTTGGATGGCGAAAAGCAGGAAGATTCCCAAGCAAAATTCAAGGGCGGAAAGTGCAATCGAACCGCCTAACGTCAGCCAGTCGGGAAACAGTGAGGCAATTGATAATTGATAATTGATAATTGATAATTGACCCGCCGCTTCGGCGTAGTCTTGCAGTTTATATTGCGTGCCGAGCGGGTCGATGGCCTTTACGTAGCCCGAAAAAATGAACGTCGCAGCCAAAACGAAGCGACAAATGTTCACCAGAATGCTTTTTATTCTCGACTTCTCCAACTTTTTACCTTTTTACTTTTTTACCTTTTTATTTACCTTTCCAACTTAATACACCCGAACACCGCGTAATTGATGATGTCCTGATAGTTCGAGCCGATGCCCTCGCTTGCCGTCAGCGCGTCGCCTCTCGCCTCGATGTCCTCGATTTCCTTGATTCGCTGCAGTTTCGTCAGGATGAAGTCGGTGTAACTGCTCACGCGCATCGACCGCCACGCCTCGTCGTAGTCGTGGTTTTTCTTCAGCATCAGTTCCAATGCCTCGTTTGCGTGCTCGTCGTAGAGCGCCATCGCTTCGTCGGGCGTCATATCGACCTCATCGGCATAGCCACGTTCCAACTGAATCAGTCCGACGATGCCGTAGTTGATGAGCGCGATGAATTCGCCACGGATGCCGTCGCCAACCTTTGACTCTTTTTTTTCCTCTATCGAGCGGATGCGCTTCGCCTTGATGAAAAGTTGGTCGGTGAGCGACGACGGACGCAGAATGCGCCACGAAGCACCGTAGTCGTGCAGTTTTTTCTCAAAAAGCGTGCGGCACTCGGCCATCACGCTGCGGAATTGGTCTTCTGTCTTCATTTTATTTCGTCCATTCGTTTTCTAATAATCCTCACCACGCCAATCAACGCCTCGTAGCGTGCCTGCAACGAGTCTTTTTTTACGCCCAGCATATTGCGCTCGTAGATACGCTGTTCGGCCTGCATCTGCGCGGTTGTGGCTTGCAGGGCAGAGTCGGTTACGGCGATGTCGGCCTGCGCCATTTTCAGCGAGGCTTCCTGCCACAGTCGCAGTGCTTTCCGTCGTGCTTCCACCGACTTCGGAAAGTGCATTCGCAACGATTCTATCGAGTCGAGTGCCGTGCGATACTGTCCCTTTTCATAGAGTTTTTCAATCTCGGTGAGCAACTGCGCAGCTCCGTCATCAGACTTCTGCTGACAGGCCGTCAGTGCGACAACCACCGCCACAATGAGGAAAAAAGTTCGTTTCATGCTTGCAAAGGTAGTGGAATTTGCACACAAAACAAAACAAATAACATTTTTTTACTCAATCAATCGATTTTTTTAGTACCTTTGCGCTCGAAATTAAGAAAACGATGAAACTTTACAGCGACAAAGAACTGTCCGAACTGCTCAATCAGCCGATTTTTCACCTGATTGGCGACTGCGCCGACGAACTCGGCGTGGAATGTTATGTCGTGGGCGGTTATGTGCGCGATATTTTCCTTGAGCGACCCTCGAAAGACATCGATGTGGTGGTGGTGGGAAGCGGCATTGAGGTGGCTCGCCGACTGAAGGAAAAACTCGGTCGGAAGGCGCATCTGAGCGTTTTCAAGAATTTCGGGACAGCGCAGGTGAAAGCCGATGCCGTCGAAGTCGAATTCGTTGGCGCACGCCGTGAAAGTTACAACCGCGACTCGCGTAAGCCTATTGTTGAGGACGGCACGTTGGAAGACGACCAGAACCGTCGCGACTTCACCATCAATGCGATGGCGATTTGCCTGAACAAAGGGCGTTTCGGCGAACTCGTCGATCCGTTCGACGGCCTCTACGACCTCGAAGACGGCATCGTCCGCACGCCACTCGACCCCGACATCACTTTTAGCGACGACCCACTGCGGATGCTGCGTTGTGTGCGCTTCGCCACGCAACTGGGCTTTTTCATCGAGGACGAGACTTTCGAAGCACTCACTCGCAATGCCGACCGACTGAAAATCATTAGTGGCGAGCGCATTCAGGACGAATTGAACAAAATCATCCTTTCGCCGCATCCGAGCACGGGTTTTGACTATCTCTACCGCTCTGGACTCCTGCAAATCATCCTGCCCGAACTGACGGCACTCGACGATGTGCAGACGGTCGCAGGACGCGCCCATAAAAACAATTATTATCATACGTTGGAAGTCTTGGAAAATGTTGTAAAAGCCTCCACCGCCTCCGAGTGGACTTTATGGCTGCGCTGGGCCGCCCTCTTGCACGACATCGGCAAGATGAAGACGCGCCGCTGGGAAGCTTCGACGGGCTGGACGTTCCACAATCATAATTTTGTGGGTGCGAAGATGGTGCCGCAGATTTTCCGACGGTTGAAACTGCCGATGGACGCGAAAATGAAGTACGTGCAGAAACTCGTCGATTTGCACATGCGCCCCATCGTCATCGCCGAGGACCAAGTGACCGATTCCGCCGTGCGCCGCCTGCTCAACGATGCCGGCGACGACATCGACGACTTGATGACGCTCTGCGAGGCCGACATCACCTCGAAAAATTCGCAGCGCAAACAGCGTTTTTTACAAAATTTCCAGATTGTGCGCGAGAAACTCGCTGACTTGCAGGTGCGCGACTACAAACGCCTACTGCAACCCGTCATTGACGGCAACGAAATTATGGAAATGTTCCAGTTGAAGCCGTCTCGCGAGGTTGGCGAACTGAAACAAACGCTCAAGGATGCCGTGCTCGACAATCGCGTGCCCAACGAGCGCGAACCGCTGCTGCAACTGCTGATGGAAAAGGCCCAAGAAATGGGGCTTACCACTCATAACAACGCCTAAACAAACTAAAAACCAAGAAAAAATGAAAAAAGTATTCGCAATTCTGCTCGCTATCGTGTGTCTGACAGCCCAGAAATCAACGGCTTGCACATCCATCATCGTGTCGGGAAAGGTCACCAACGACGGTCGCCCGCTGATTTTCAAGAATCGCGACACGGGTACACTCGAAAATCGGATGGTTGTCCTTCAGGGACAGCGTTTCCGCTATGTCGGACTGGTGAACACCGCCGACACTCTGCCCAAAAATGTCTGGGGCGGCCATAACGAGGCAGGTTTCGCCATTATCAACACGGCGGCCTACAACCTCAACGGCGACGAGGGCGACACCGACGGCGACGGCATCCTCATTCGCAAGGCACTGAGTCTGTGCGCCTCGGTCGAGGACTTCCAAATGCTGCTCGACACAATCGCCAAGCCTATGAACGTCAATTCCAATTTCGGCGTGCTCGACGCGCACGGCTGCTGCGCCTATTTCGAGACGGGCCATTATAAATATGTGAAGTTCGACGTGAACGACCCGACAGTGGCCCCCGACGGCTATCTGATGCGCACGAATTTCGGTACGACGGGCAACCACAAATTAGACCAGGGCGTCGAGCGTTTTTGCGCCATCACCGACTATATGAACGAGGCCGTCGGCATGGGAAAATTCGATGCCACGCGCCTGATTACGTCGATTCCGCGCTATTCCACGCATGGTCTGACGAAGATGAAAATGGAAGATTTCATGCCCGCGACCGAAAGCGATGTGCGAATGTTCCCCATCAGCGACTACATCACGCGCTATTCCACGGCCTCGGCCATCCTCGTTCAAGGCATTTTGCCCGACGAGCGCCCCGAAAACATGGTGAGTTGGACGATTATCGGTTCGCCGATGACCGCCGTTGCCGTTCCCGTCGTGCTGTTGCCATCGGGAAAACTGCCGCAGATGCTCGGTGACGACGGTACGGGCTGCGCTCGCCTGAACACCCTTTCGCTGACGCTGAAAAAGCGGATTTTCTCGCTGCAAAGCGGTAACACGAAGGCTTACATCGACCTTTCGAAACTCATGAATCGCGCCCAGACGGGAACGGTTCAGTTGCTGCAACCCGTCGAACAAGAGGTCGTGAAAAAAGGCGTTCAAACCCTCGAAAAACTCCGCAAAAAACGCGACTACTCCGCCGTCGAATCCTATTACAAATGGCTTGATGACTACCTTGCCGAGCAGTATCGGCAGTTGTTTGGATTATAAAAAAAAGAGGTCGTAAGACCTCTTTTTTGTGACTCGTTTGGGGCTCGAACCCAAGACCCCAACATTAAAAGTGTTGTGCTCTACCAACTGAGCTAACGAGTCTCCGTTTTTGATGGTTTCTTGCGAAATCGGGTGCAAAGGTACTACCTTTTTTTCATTCCGCCAAATTTTCGGGCAATTTTTCTTCTAATTTTGACTCGATTTCTGTCAAAACGGCTTCGTCTTCCTGTTCTTTCGTGACATATCGCTGGTAGTAGGCGATGAGCAGGGTGGTGAGCGGGAGGGCGATAATCAGGCCGATGAAGCCGAGCAGCGCACCCCAGACCGAGAGCGAAAGCAGCAGAATCGCAGGGTTGAGTCGCATGGCTTTTCCCATGATTTTCGGCGTGACAATCATGTCGATGATGACCTGCACGATGGCGAACACGGCGACGGCAGCGAGGAGTATCAGCCAGAAATTCTGTCCCGTGTCGGCGGCTTTGAGCAGAGCGAGCAGAGCGGTGGGAATCAAGGCGAAGGTGTGCAGATAGGGCACGAGGTCCATAATACCAATTAAGATGCCCAAGCCGATGGCCATTGGGAAGTCGATAATCGTGAAGCCGATGCAGAACAGAATGCCCATCGTCAGGGCGACGAGGCTCTGTCCGCGGATGTAGTTGTTGAGTTCGCGCTCGACGTCGCCCATCAGTTCACGCCAGAACGGACGTGACTTCTTCGGGAAAATCTTGATCCAATTGTCGGTGAGGTATTCGTAGTCGAGCAGGATGAAGAACATATATAATAAGGTGATGAGCGATGCGACGATGCTGATGACGATACTGGCGGTTTGTCCGAGTACGTTGAACAGTTTCGGCATCGCCTTCTGGAGTCCGTTCGTAAAGTCCTTGCTGCGGAAAAATTCCTCGATTTCGTGTTGGTTTTCCTTCAGCCACTGCTGAATAGCGCCCGGAATGTTGTCGATGTGGGCGGTGCTTTGGATGTATTTCGTGATGAGCGAACCGAGTTTCTGGAACTGCTCAATCATCGGAGGAATAATGAGCCAGACGATGAGTCCGACGACGGCACCGACGACAATCATCGTGACGACGATGCTCAGGGCTCGCGTGGGCACGTGGAGGCGGTATTGCACGAATTTCACGACGGGGTAGAGCAGATAGGCGATGAGCCACGCCACGGCGAAGGGCAGCAGCACGCCGCTGAGGTGGTTGATGGCAAGAAGCACGAGGATGACGATGGCGCCGATGCCTGCCCAGCGGATGAATTTGTCGAAAGTGATTTTTTCTTGCATAGTTTTGAAGGGGAGTGAAAGGGGAGTGAAAGGGGAGTGAAAGGGAAGTGAAAAGGATTAGACTCCTCCCCTTTCTGGGGGAGGTTGGGAGGGGGCCTTCAAATAACATTCCCTACACAGCGGTTCATATTCCATTTTCTCGCCAAGCAGCACCTGTTTTTCGTTTTGAACGAGGCGATGGCTCACGTAGGCGAGGTTGCCGCAGCGCACGCAGATGGCGTGGACTTTCGTCACATCGTCGGCAATGGCGCACAGCGCAGGCATCGGACCGAAGGGAACGCCCCGAAAGTCCATATCCAAGCCCGCCACGATGACGCGCACGCCCCGATTCGCCAGTTCGTTGCACACATCGACCACGCCCATGTCGAGGAACTGCGCTTCGTCGATGCCCACTACCTCGATGTCGGACGACAGCAGCAGAATGCTCGACGACGTCTCGACCGGCGTCGATGGAATCGCGTTCTGGTCGTGGCTCACCACGTCGTTGTCGGAATAGCGCGTGTCGAGTGCCGGCTTGAAGATTTCCACGCGCTGCTTGGCAAACTTAGCACGTTTCATACGCCTGATGAGTTCCTCGGTCTTGCCTGAGAACATCGAGCCGCAAACCACTTCGATTCGCCCGGGCCGATGCTGTTCGCCTTCGATATGATGATGCATAAAATACTGTTTTTTTTAAGTTCAATGATGAATTTCGGGACAAATTTACGCTATTTTTCTGAATAAACAAAATACAAAGTATGGTAATTTTATTTTTTTTCGTAACTTTGCGCCCAAAACTGGCAGAATGAAGTTTGAAGACGTCATCGGACAAGAGGAAGTGAAGGAACGCTTGCTTCAGATGGTGCGCGAAGACCGCGTGCCCCATGCGCTGTTGCTCTGCGGTCCGTCGGGAAGCGGAAAACTCGCGCTGGCAACGGCTTTTGCCTGTCACCTCATCGCGGAAAGCACGCGCCGACCATCACTGATGGGCATGGAAATCGACCCGCAGGCCGAGGCGATGCTGGCGAAACTGGAGCATCCTGACCTGCATTTCACCTATCCGACGATTAAAACGTCGTCGATGGGCTCGGAACACCAACCCGTGAGCGACGATTTCGCCCGACAGTGGCGCGAATTGCTCGTGCCGAGCGCATATATTTCGATGGACCAGTGGATGTCGGCGATGGACGCGACAAATCAACAGGCGATTATCACCGCTGCCGAGAGCGACGAACTGGGTCGGAAACTCAGTTTGAAATCGAGTCAGGGCGGCTACAAAGTCTGCGTCATCTGGCAGCCGGAGCGCATGAATGCTGCGAGTGCCAACAAACTGCTGAAATTGCTCGAAGAACCGCCTCGACAGACGGTTTTCGTGATGGTCAGTGAGGAGCCGGAACGCCTTTTGGAGACGATTCGGAGCCGCACACAGCGCATCAGCGTGAAGCGAATCGACACACAGGCCATCGAGCAGGCACTCATTCAACATCGCGGCATCGAAGCAGACGACGCCCATCGCATCGCACGACTGGCCGACGGCAGTTGGCCGCGCGCCCTCGAAGCCCTCGATTCCGACAATGAAAGTCGGCAGTTTCTCGAGATGTTCATGTCGCTGATGCGCTTCGCCTACATGCAAAAACTCGTCGAACTGAGGCAGTGGAGCGAGGAAGTGGCGGCTTTCGGGCGCGAAAAACAGAAGCGGATGCTGACGTATTTCATGCGGCAGGTGCGCGAGAACTTCATGTTCAACTTCGGAACACCCGAACTGAACTATCAGACGCGGGCTGAGGAAGATTTTTCTAAGAATTTCTCAAAGTTCATCAACGAGGCCAACGTCTTGGAAATCTGCGAGTTGTTCGAGAAAGCACTGCGCGACATCGGGCAGAATGCCAACGGCAAAATCGTCTTCTTTGACCTTGCCTTGCGAACGATTATATTGATTAAGAAAAATTAAAAGCCCCCTCCCGACCTCCCCCAGAAAGGGGAGGGGAGTCGAGGAAGGAGGAGCGAGGAAGGAGAAAAAAGTAAATAGTCAAATGTAAAATAAATAGTAGATAGTAAATCGTCAAATTGTAAATTGAATATATGGATTACAAAAACATGAAATACCAAATAACGCGCGGCTGCGACCGAGGCCTTTGTGCACGGGGTTGCGGACGGCAGGACAAGCAGTTGAACAGTTACGACTGGCTCGCCGACGTGCCCGGAAACATCGACACGACCGACCTCGTGGAAGTGCAGTTCAAAAACACGCGCAAGGGCTATTTCCACAACGTGAACAAGCTCGATTTGAAGAAAGGCGACATCGTGGCCGTCGAAGCCAATCCGGGTCACGACATCGGCGTGGTGACGCTGACGGGTCGGTTGGTGGAACTGCAACTGAAGAAGGTTCACATCAAGTCGCCCGACGACATCCGCCGCATCTATCGCCATGCCAAGCCCATCGACATGGAAAAATACCGCGAGGCAAAGGCGCGCGAACATTCAACGATGATTGAAAGCCGCGAGATTGCCAAGAATCTGGGTTTGGACATGAAAATCGGCGACGTCGAGTATCAAGGCGACGGCAACAAGGCCATTTTCTACTACATCGCCGACGAGCGCGTCGATTTCCGCCAACTCATCAAGGATCTCGCCGCCGCCTTCCACGTGCGCATCGAAATGAAGCAAATCGGAGCGCGTCAGGAGGCCGGTCGCATCGGTGGAACAGGCCCTTGCGGTCGCGAACTCTGCTGTGCCACGTGGATGAAGAATTTCAGCAGCGTCGGCACCAATTCCGCCCGTTTTCAGGACATTTCGCTCAATCCGCAGAAACTCGCAGGCATGTGTGCGAAACTGAAATGCTGCCTGAACTACGAGGTCGATAACTACGTGGAGGCATCGCGTCGCCTGCCTGCCCGAAACATCGTCTTGCAGACCCAAGACGCTGATTATTTCTACTTCAAGGCCGACATTTTGGCAGGTCTCGTCACCTATTCGACCGACAAAAACATGGCGGCAAACCTCGAAACGATTACCGCTCTGCGCGCCCGCGAGGTCGTCGAGATGAACCGAAACGGCGAAAAGCCCATTTCCCTGCAAGACAACCATCGCCAGAACGCCCCGAAACCCACCACCGACCTCTTGGCAGGTGCCGATGTCAGCCGTTTCGACAAGGCGAAAAAGAAGAAAAACAAACAGCGCAATCCCCGTCGCAACGAGGGTGACAACCGTCGGCGCGAGGCATCGGGTGAAAAAAAGGAACAAGCATGAAGTCGAGGCGCTCAAAGGCTCTGATGGTCGTGCTTTCCATGCTTTTTGCGGCATGGACGGCGACGGCGTGTGTCGGCGGAAAAGTTTTCGACGAGTACGAGCAGATTCCCGTCGAAGGCTGGGACAAAAACGACACGCTGACCTTTTCCGTGCCTGCTGTGGCTGCCGACGGCGTCTATGACATCGGACTCGGCCTTCGCACGACGGGCGACTATCCGTTTATGAGCCTGACCTTGCTTTTCGAGGCGAATATTATTGCGAAAAAATCGGAAAATTCTTCCGTCGTGAAAGCCCCACAACGACTTTCGCGCACGCTGTCGTGTCCGTTGGTCAGCAGTCGCGGTCGTTCGCAAGGGCAGGGCGTCAGCCTCTATCAATACAATTTCCACGTCGCCACGATTTCCCTCCGCGAAGGCGATTCGCTGCAAGTGAACATTCGTCACAACATGAAACGTGAAATGCTGCCCGGACTGAGCGATTTGGGGCTGAGCATCACCCGAAATCGTCATTGACAAATCGTTTGGAATCAATCTTATTTCTGAAAAATCAGACAAGTTGTCCGATTTGATAAACTGCCGCTGAGACAACCCACGCGACGACTGTCGTATAGACGGCGGCGAAAATAGCCCAGCGCCACGAACTGGTTTCATTTTTGATGGCGACAATCGTGGCGATGCAGGGGAAATAGAGCAGTACGAACAGCAGGTAGCAATAGCCGACGAGCGGTGAAATGCCGTCGAGTCCGCCGAGCACGCCGATGGTCGAGGCGACGATTTCCTTCGCGCCGACACCTGCGATGAGGCTGACATCGAGTTGCCAGTTGAAGCCCTGCAAGGCAAACAGCGGTTCGACGGCGTGGCCCATCATGCCGATGAAACTTTCCTCAATCGAGGGCGCTACGCCCATCGTGCCGAAATAGCCGAGAGACCAGACGATGACGGAGGCCACGAGGATGATTCCACCCATTTTTTTCAGGTATTCCTTGCCTTTTTCCCACGTGTGGCGACCAATCGCTTTCGCCGTCGGCATACGGTAGGGCGGCAGTTCCATCACAAACGGCGTGTCCTCGCCCTTGATGACGAACTGCGAGAAAATCCTACTGACGATGACTGAGGTGAGAATACCCACGGCATAGAGCGAAATCATCACGAAAGAGCGGTATTCGACGGCGAAAAACGTGCCTGTAATCATAATATAAATAGGTAGGCGTGCCGAACACGACATAAACGGCAGAATCATCATCGTAATTAGGCGCGAGCGACGGCTTTCGATGGTGCGCGTGGCCATGACGGCAGGCACGTTGCAGCCGAAGCCCATGATGAGCGGGATAAACGATTTTCCGTGTAGTCCCATACGGTGCATCAGTTTGTCCATGATGAAGGCGGCACGCGACATATAGCCCGAATCTTCCATCAGCGAGATGAAGAAATAGAGAATCAGAATCTGCGGCAGGAAGACGATGACCGAGCCGACGCCCGCGATGACACCATCGACGAGCATATCGCGCACGGGACCGTCGGGAAGTGTCGTGCCAACCACGTTTCCAAGCCATTCCACGCCCATTTCAATCCAGTTCATCGGGTATTGTCCGAGTACGAAAGTGACGTGGAACATCAGGAAGAGTAGGGCGAAGAAAATCGGGAATCCTGCCCATCGGTTCGACAGGACGCGGTCGATGAGGTGCGTCGTGCGGTAGGTGTCTTCCTTCGTGCCCGTGCGGAATTGCGATTCCGTTAGCGCACCGTTGATAAAACCGTATTTCGCATCCATAATGGCCGTTTCGGCATCGGAATTTGTCTCTTCGAGCACGCGGGCGGCAGCAATGTCGCGAATATTTCGCCAAGAAGTGGCCCCCTCCAACCTCCCCGGGGAGAGTTTTGAAACTTTTTCGACAAGATTTTCGATGTTTTTGTCGCCTTCGAGCAGTTTGATGGCGATGTAGCGCGTGCTCATCGAGGGCGGAATACACTCGGTGTAGGGCGATTTCTCGTCTTTCGAGTCCGCTTTTCCGCACCTGATGGTGTTTTGCAGTTGGCGGATGCCGTCCTCGATTTCGTGGCCGTAGTTGATGTGGATGTGTCGGGCCTCGCGCGAAGTGCCTTCATAGACCTGAATCACGGCGCGGAACAATTCCTTCACGCCCGAACCGTTTTTGAACGACGTGGGAATCAGCGGCATTCCGAAGAGCGTGCTCAGCGTTGGCAAATCGACGTGGTCGCCGCGCCGCTCGAACTCGTCGTACATATTGAGTGCGCCGACAATCGGGATGTCCATATCGACCAACTGCGTCGTCAGATAGAGGTTTCGCTCGATGTTCGACGCGTCGATGACGTTGATGACCACGTCGGGCATCTTTTTCGTTAGATGTTCGCGCACGTAGAGTTCCTCGGGCGAGTAGCACGACAGCGAGTAGGTTCCGGGCAAATCGACCAGTTCAAATTCGTAGCCGTAGAACGAGGCGTGAGCCTCGGCAGCATCGACCGTCACGCCCGAATAGTTGCCGACACGTGCGTGGGCGCCGCTGGCGTAGTTGAACAACGAGGTTTTGCCACAGTTTGGGTTGCCCACGAGTGCCACGCTGATGGTTCGGCGTTGTTTCAGCGCCTCGTGTTGCAGATAGTCGTTCTGGTGCTCGGCTCGTTCCACGAAAACCCCTTTCCCGAGGTCGTTTCCCGTCGCTTCGAGTCGTGAAAATTCCTCTTCGGTGATGACCTCAATCATTTCGGCCTCCTGTCGGCGCAGCGACACCTCGTAGCCCATCACCTTATATTTCACGGGGTCTTGCAGCGGCGCGTTGAGCAGCACCTCCACCGTCTTCTCCCGCACAAACCCCATCTCGATGATGCGCTTGCGGAAGCCTCCGTGGCCCGTCACCTTCACGATGACGGCCTTTTCGCCCGTTTTCAGTTCCGATAGTTTCATTTCGCTGCAAAATTACAAAGTTTTTTCCGAAAAACAATTTTTAGTGACCTTTTCAGGTGATTGAAAAGCGAAAAATACCTAAAAATGGGGATAGATAATCAAAAAAATCAGCCCCATCCGCTAAAAATTGCAAAGAAATCGTTAGTTTTTTTGTCGGTGTCGATTAAATGATTATATTTGCGCCCAAATTCAAAGCGAAAAGCAGAATGTTATACATCGTGCCAACCCCAGTGGGCAACATGGAAGACATGAGCCTGCGCGCCATTCGGCTGCTGAAAGAAGTCGATTTGGTGCTGGCGGAGGATACCCGCACGTCGGGCATTCTGCTGAAGCATTTCGACATTCAGAACCGGCTGATGTCGCACCATAAATTCAACGAGCACGGCACTTCGGCAGCCATTGTCGAGCGGCTGAAATCGGGCGAAAACGTTGCGCTCATCAGCGACGCCGGCACGCCAGGCATCAGCGACCCGGGTTTTTACCTTGTTCGCGAGGCCGTAGCCGCCGGTGTGGAGGTGCAGACACTCCCCGGAGCCACGGCATTCGTGCCAGCGTTGGTCTCGTCGGGACTGCCTTGCGACCGCTTCTGTTTCGAGGGTTTCCTGCCGCAGAAAAAAGGTCGCCAGAGTCATCTCGAATCGCTGCGCGACGAGCCGCGCACGATGGTCTTTTACGAATCGCCCTATCGCCTCGTGAAACTGCTGCAACAGTTGGCCGACGTGATGGGTGCCGACCGCCAAGCCAGCGTGTGCCGCGAAATTTCGAAAATCCATGAGGAAAGCGTGCGCGGAACGTTAGAGGAACTCATCAACCACTTCACACAAACCGCGCCGAAAGGCGAAATCGTCGTCATCGTGGCTGGAATCTCGAAAGAAAAATCGAAAGAAATCAAAGAAAAAACCAAAAAACATAAGGAAAAATGAAGAAATTTTTATTCGTGGCCGCAGCGCTGGCAGTGCTCGCCACAAGTTGTGAGAATGAACGTCGCACACCTGTCGAAGACACCACGACCCGCGACTCGTTGCAAAGCATCATTGACCAGAAGGACAATGAAATCAACGACATGATGACCACGCTGAACCAGATTCAGGAAGGTTTCCGCGAGATTGCCCTTGCCGAAAACCGCGTGAGTATCGCCAAAGACGGCGAGCGCACCGACAAGGCACAGCAGATTCGCGAGAACATCCAAATCATCTCGAACACGATGAAGAGCAACCGCGAACTCATCGAGAAACTGCGTCAGCAACTGCGTGAGAGCAGCGTCAAGGCCGATGGACTGAAAGAAGCCCTTGAAAGCATGGTGAAACAACTCGAGGACAAGGACAAGCAACTCGTGCAACTGCGTTCGGAACTCGATTCGAAAGACATCCACATCGCCGAACTCGACGAAACCATCAACAACCTCAACTCGAACGTCGAGGACCTCACCGCCGAGAGCAAAGAAAAAACCAACACCATCAACGCGCAAGACAAGCAGTTGAACACGGCATGGTTCGTTTTCGGCACGAAGAAGGAACTCAAGGAGCAGCACATCCTCGACAGCGGCGACCGCGTGCTTCAGTCGAACTTCAACAACAGCTATTTCACGAAAATCGACATCCGCGTCGATAAGGAAATCAAACTCTATTCGAAGTCGGCCCGCCTGCTGACGATGCACCCGTCGAGCAGCTACACGTTGCAGCAAGATGCCAACAAACAATACGTCTTGCGCATCACCAATCCGCAGTTATTTTGGTCAACGAGCAAGTATCTCGTCATACTCGTGAAATAAACTACAAGACTGACGAGTCGCAGAAAATCGACCTGTCCGTTGAAAAAAAAGTACAAAAATTTGGTTGTTTCAACCGATTTTTGTACTTTTGCCGTTGTATATTCAACCAAAAAAATATGAAAAAATACCTATTTTTGACTATGGCCGCCCTCGCGTTGCTGACTTCCTGCATCAAGGATGAAGAAGCCAACCAAGAATGCGACATTGTGAGCGCATGGGTCGAGGGCAAGGAGTACGAAAACTACTTCTACGACGTGACGCAGATGAAGCATGAGAACATCGCTTCGACCGTCACAGAAATCGTTTTCACCGTGAAATCGATGATTTCGCTGCCTGAAAAACTGCCCATCCAATTGGCCGTGACACCTGGTGCAACTGTCGTGCCAGCCAGCGGTTCGGAGCAGCATTTCAAAGACGGCCCTGTGACCTACACCGTGACCTCGCAAGACGGTTCGTGGCAACGCCAGTACACCGTCGTCTTCAGGGAGGCAGTCAAACCCACCTATCGCTATGGCTTCGAAGAAGTGGAAACCATCGAAGGAATGAACAACAACCTCTACCACAATTTCTACATTTTTGACCAAGCAGGCAATCGGCAGAACGTCTGGGCAACAGGCAATCCGGGAGCCATTTTGATCAAACAAAATTCGATGCCAGAAGACCAACCCACGTATTCCACCGAACAAGGTTACGTCGGACGTGGCGTGTGCATGAACACGCAAGATGCCGGAATGCTCGGACGATTGTTTGGCAAGCCCATTGCCGCTGGAAACCTCTTCATCGGCCAGTTCATCCTCGACAACGTGCTGTTGGATGCGCTGAAGGCCACGCAATTCGGATTACCAATCGACAGGGTGCCTATTCGCGTGACGGGCTACTACAAATATCGCCCGGGCGACACTTTTACGAATAAGGACATGGAACCCGTGCCCGGACGCGTCGATGAGGCCAGTATCTACGCCGTTTTCTATCGCAACAAGGACAATGACGGCAACCCCATCTTTCTCTATGGCGACAACGTGCTGAGCAGCGAATACATCGTCAGAAAGGCCGAGGTGGCGTCGCTGCCTCCCACCGACGAGTGGACGCCCTTTGAAATGTTTTTCGAGGGTGGCGATGCCGACCCGATTGTGCTCGCTTCGCAGGGCTACAACATGACGCTGGTGTTCTCGTCGAGCAAAGACGGCGCTTCTTTCGAAGGAGCCATCGGCAGCACGTTGTATGTTGATGAAGTTGTTGTTTCATTTGAAGAAATCACCCAATAATAGGAGGTCGTTATGAAGAAAATTATCATATTTTTCGTATTTTGCACCGTTTTTTGCGCAACGATTAAGGCGCAAGGAGGTTTTTCATGGGAAAATCTGCAAGTGAAGGCTCGACTCGGCTACAGCATCGGCGGAACAGCCCCCATCGGCTTTCCCGCGACGATTCGCAGCGTCGATGCTTTCCGACTGACACCCTCGGTGATGGCCGGAGCCGACGTCGCACTGCCTTTGAATGAGAAATGGGGCGTGAGCGCAGGCCTGCGTTTTGAAAACAAGGCGATGGAAATCGAGGCGACCACGAAAGCCTATCGCATGGAAGTCACGAAAGGCGACCAAAAAATCGAAGGACTTTTCACGGGACACATCCAACAAGATGTAACCGAGTGGATGCTCACCCTGCCCATCATGGCCACCTACGCCGTGGGCAGAAACGTGACCCTCAAGGCAGGTCCCTACGCTTCGCTGTTGCTCAGCAAGGACTTCAGTGGCATCGCCTCCGACGGTTATCTGCGCCAGGGCGACCCCACCGGACCGCGCATCATCATGGGTTCGAAAGAAGGGGAGTGGGCCACTTACGATTTCAGCGACGAAATGCGCCCCCTGCAATTCGGCATCGCGGCAGGAGTCGATTGGCAGGTGCATCAGCACATCGGTCTTTCGGCTGACCTCAACTGGGGTCTGACGGGCATTTTCAACCGCGATTTCAAGACTGTAGAACAGACACTTTATCCCATCTACGGGACAATCGGAATTTTTTATCAATTTTAAAAACTGAAGACGATGAAAAAGGTATTGATTATGGTTGCAGTCGCCATCATGGCTGTGACAGGCGCTCAGGCACAAGTGATGAAGACCGCCGACTTGGAGAAATACGCCATGGAACGCTATGGCGACAAGTGGATCGACGCCGCTAAAAACCTCTCGACAGGGCTGACGCTCGACAAAAACGAATCGCTCACCTATCAGCAGGTCATCGAGGCACCTGGAAAGACGAAGCAACAACTCTACGTGGCACTGAACTATTGGGCTACGGCCACGTTTCAAGACCACCAGTCGATTACGCTCAACGACAAGGAGGCTGGTTGCATCATCATCACCGCCCCGATTATCGACATCGCTCGCCACACAGGCACGGTGAAGAAGTATTCGGTGAGTATTTCGCCAGTGATTCGCCTCGACATTAAGGACGGCAAGGTGCGCGTCACATTCACCGTTCAGAACTACGACGTGCTGTCCGACATCAGTGCCGGATGGCTGACGATGGCGCCGCTCGGCGACGATAGGGCGGTTTTCGGAGATTCGAAACGCAAAAAAGACGACAAAACCAACGCCTATCTCTTCGACGAACATTGGGAAATTGCCCAGCACTATCCCTTCGTCGAAAAAGACAACAAAAAGCGCACCTGCGCTAAGGCTCTCGTGATGACCCACGCTTATTCCAACGCCATTCTCGACAAGGTCGATGAGGCTTTGAAAAACGGTATTGTGGGCAACGAAGACGATGATTGGTAAATAGAAAAATTAAGAAGATGATGAAAATATTGTTTCTTGCCGCCCTGCTTTTCTGCGGAACGACAAAAAGTTGGGCCAATGACGGGAAATACACCGCGTTGGAACCCCTGAAACTGGATGTTCCCGAGATGAAAGTTGAAATGCCATCGCTGGAACAAAGTCCTCGTTTGACCATCGCGCAAGAACCATCCTATCGACTGACATGGATGCGCACGAACCCCGACGTGAAGGAATACAAGGCGATGAACGACCTGACATTCGTCGGCATTCCGCTTTTCGTGGCCGGAATGATTGCGAAAAGTGAGAAAAAATCGTTCCGCCAAAACGACGGCACGAAACACGTGCTTCTGACCGAGTTCAAGACCCACATCGACGACTATTCGCAGTTTTTCGGTCCGGCGATGACAGTCGGTTTGAAGGTGGCAGGCGTGGAAGGTCGTAGCGACTGGGGACGATTGCTCGCCAGCGCCGGATTGTCGTATGGCATCATGGCCGGCTTCGTCAATGGCATCAAATACACGGCGAAGGAAATGCGCCCCGACGGTTCCACCGCCAATTCATGGCCGTCTGGCCACACGGCAACGGCCTTCGTCGGTGCCACGATTCTCCACAAGGAATACGGTCTGACGCGCTCGCCGTGGTTCTCGGTGGCGGGCTATGGCGTGGCTACGGCCACGGGTGTGATGCGCGTGTTGAACAACCGCCACTGGGTTTCCGACGTGTTGTCGGGCGCGGGCATCGGCATCATGTCGGGCGAATTGGCCTACGCGCTGAGCGACGTGATTTTCAAGAAACGCGGACTGCTGCGCGGCGACATCTCGTCAGACAGAAGCATCATCGACCATCCGTCGTTTTTCAGTGTGTCGATGGGTCTTGGCGGTGGTTCGCGCGACCTGACTTTCGACATGAGCAAGATGGACATCAGCGGTCTTGACATGAATGACACGGAACTCAACTTGAAATTTGGCGCATCGACGGCGGTGGGTGTCGAAGGAGCTTATTTCTTCAACA
>Ga0310690_10002185_pt1 | contig 32528 bp, 15 predicted proteins | sample AusTroGonzalo_MG_2_FD_207661 | JGI IMG/M metagenome (GOLD analysis project Ga0310690, IMG submission 207661) | Bovine rumen microbial communities from tropical cattle in Woodstock, Queensland, Australia - Gonzalo_04 (v2) (version 2) | ecosystem: Host-associated > Mammals > Digestive system >...
GCAAAAGCGGACTTGTAGCTCAGTTGGTTAGAGCAACAGACTCATAATCTGGAGGTCGTAGGTTCAAGCCCTACCTGGTCCACAATAGAAATCAGCAACCTACGTTTTCGTAAGTTGCTGATTTCTTATTTCACTTTTGCCTTATTAATATACCATGTTGACGGTTGGGTAATTGTACCAGTCAAGTGCCTTGGTATGGTTCGCTGCCCATTCGCCAAACGAGTGGTTTTCAATGAGATAAGCTCCGAAGAGGTCTCCGTTTTTAAAGTATCCTAAGCGTATGCCCTCCAGCGGATAACGGAATCCGCCGCTCGGAATCATCAAGGCCCAAGGCAGGAGGTTGGTCTTCGTGGTGTATGTGTTATATTGCAACACCTCTGAAGCGCGGTATTCATAGTTTGCATGTACTTCGTAGCAGGCGCTGTTGTAGTCGACGATGGCAAAGGGGTCTATACGTCCCAAAGTAAACTGGTCGATAAGGTTGGGGTCCTTGAACGTAATGACATAAGACAAGGTACGCGGGCTCACAATGTAGGAATTGCCGCCCGAAGTCTTGCTGACGTTGTAGTTCCTGCGCTGCAGAACACCTACATTGTTGCGCTGGTCGCCAGCGATGGACCAGTGGGCGTCCTCGAAGAGTCTGAGGACAGCTTCGCCGTGATTGCCTCTGACAAGCAGATCAGTGCTCTCAATCATGTATCTCCACTCAGAAGGATAGTTCTGGTCAAAAATTATGTTTTCTTCGGTGGTGACGCTCTCAATGTCGTCATAGTTGTAGTCCAGTAGCCTGACGGCAGCAGCCATTTGGGCATCACTTCCTACAGCCGCCAATGTGACGTAAATCCTCAACTTGTTTTCTGCCGGACGATCATAGGCAAAACGTAGTACCAAATCGTTATAGTCATAGTCGCCTGCAGTAGGGAATGCATCCTCGAAGCAACATGTACATGTCTGGTAACCAATGAGTTTCGTGTTTATTTCAACCTGTTTGACCAATGGACTCGAAAAATCTGCCTCCATGTTGCGAGTTGAAAAATTAGCTATGGTATATTTCCCGTCCTTGTCAATAATGGCGGCATAGAAGTTGGTCAGGATGCTGGGGGCACTGAAGACGAAGAATTTCTGTTCGCCATCGGCAATGCTTTGCTCTGCAAAGATGGTGGTACTTTCTCCTTCCGCGGCATTGGCATCCCATATCTGAACCTTCTTGGCACCTATATTCAAGGCCTGTGCATTGATACCTACGGTATATTCGGTTGTCAGCTTCCAGGTGTGACCTTGGTCTATGCTGTCTACAGTCTGTTCTTTTTCCATCAAATTACTGTACTCTTCCTCGTCGAACATATTCTGCCCCCGACAGGAAAAAGTAGTTAAGACTAACCCTAAACCTAATATACCAATTATATAACTAAATGGACTTTTCATCGTTTTTTCTCTAATTCGATGCCAAAATTACAAAAATATCCGTACAAATGACGATTTTTTTGTGCTGTTTTAAGTATTTTAACGGAATGATAATACAACTTATGGATATTTATATTAATTTTGCACCATAAATTCGGATTTATATAAAGTTACGTAACACATGAAGAAGATTTTAATGAGAGGAGCTGCTGCTCTCATCCTTGGTGGATTTATAGTAGCCTGCTCACATGATGACATTGATTACACGCCGCTTGTTGACGGCAAAGTTCAGGCTTATCAGGAAACATTCGTGGATGCCTACGGAGCTATTGACCCTAACCAGACGTGGGGCTTTACCACATTAGCTGCACAGGACCTGACACGTGCTGCATACCCGAATGCAAACATGTGGGGAACGAGTGGTGTTCCTAATTCAGAACAACCCTATGTCGTTCCGCAGCCGTTGACCAGCGCGCAGAAAGACAAGGTGCGCCGCTGGTTCCAGCAGCACAAGAACCCGGATGGTGTTGCCCTGCACTATACGGACTTCTTTGTTCAGCAAGTGTACAAGGGCCACACCGAGCTTTCAGGTGCCAACAGCGACTGCTTGGAGGAATATACCGCTGGTAACGGCGAGAAGGTCATAGGTTCTGAGCAGACCGACTACCTGATGGCAGGCCAGCTGTCTGACGGTACTTACGACCACATCTTCGATTTCAACAATGCCAATTATAGTGGTGGCGCCCCCAATCAGGATGTATGGGACGGTACGCTGGATCCTTCGAAAGGCAGCGACTTTAACGACCAGAAGGTTTACCACAAAGACCAGATTATGCTGCTCCGCAATTCCAGCACCGAAAGCTTTGGCTTTCACAGCTCGCAGGGTAGCGTCCAGCATCACGACCAGTATGTCATCATCCCTGGTGACGTCATACAGGGCTGGGACAGCTCGACGACCGTCAACGGCGAGTCGTCCGACGTATCGGGCATGTGGTTCGTCGGTTTTGATTATGAGGCCAAAATGCCTACTGACCCATACTTTGACAATGCCCAGACGAACATGTTCTGTATCCAGCCCAACTCGTCGAACAGTCCTGACGCTGTGGAAATCGCGAACCGCGATGGTTTTAAGGCTGTTATCGGTGCTTCCGACGGCTACTATTCTGACTGGATCGTACGCATCACCCCGGGTCTGCTGCGCGACGAGATTACCATTCCCATTGACCAGGGTGAAGAGACTGAGGACAAAATTACTATCAAGACGACGAAGTTAAAATATAAGCTGACTCAGCTCGTTGAGCAGGGGCGCGTGTTCTGTGAAGACTTGGGTAAGATTAGTAGAAACGACTTGGACTTCAACGATGTGGTGTTCGACGCATACGTCACCAAAACGCAGACGTATACCGTTATTCAGGTGACTGAGGACGATGTACCTCTGCCTGACGAGACCATTTATGATGATCCTACCTATAGTACGGAGATTGTGCTGTTGGCCGCTGGTGGAACGCTGCCCCTGACGCTTGCAGGCAGTTATGACGTTCACGATGTGCTGGGGCATAACTCATATACTACGATTATCAATACCATTGCTGATAAGGAGAACGGAACCTATGGCAACGTAACGGCTGATCCCGACCCCGACCCCGTACCGTTAGGTACCGATTTCACATACAAGAGCATTGTGGAGATTCCCATTAAGGTGCAGTATTCTGATGGTTCGACCCTTGAGCTGAAGGCTGAGCAGGGATGGGCTCCTCACAAAATTCTTGTTCCCATCGGCACTAAGTGGTGTCGTGAGCGCGAGGATATTGCCGATGCCTATCCTGACTTTAAGTCTTATGTCGGCACGTCGGCAAAGTTCTGGGAGGGCAGAAAAGACGATTCCAAACTTTTCTACCATCCGAAGGACACCTATACGGAGCGCTCCATGGAGCCTGTAATAGATTATCTGAGTACTGAAGGCCCCACCATCACCTATCGTAGCAAGGGTGAGACCATCACTACTGGAGGCTATCAGGACGAGGAAGTCCTTTCGCGTCGCAATTTGAAGTTTAACGAATAATGAAAGGGAGGAAACAAGATATGAAGACAATGAATAAGATATTCAGGATGCTGCTCATGACCATCGCCTTGGTTATGGGTATGGCGAATGTGCAGGCTGATCCATATTATCAAGGAGAAGGTGTTTATTCTTTGGAATTTCCCTACGGAACATTTGATGATTATGATGCTAGCAGTACAATAATTAGGGTTACATATACCATTCAGCCTGAAAGTGGCTGGACGCCTACATATGCCCTGAAATTAGCAACCCGTCAAAATGTTTTTAGCAGTGAGGTGGTTACAGAAAGTGGTACTGTTGATCTTTCTATTGTAGGATATAATAATTCAGACCCAAATAATATTGCTGCAATACTAACTGGCGAATGGGTAACAATCACTCAGGTTGAGATTGTTTCTGATGCCCCAATTATTCAAAAGCATACGCTGACCATCACTGTAGATGGTGAGAGTTCTACTAAATCGGTGGCTGAAGGCGCTACATTAGTCTCTTTGCTGCCAACTCCGACGAAAGAAAATTATACCTTTACTGGTTGGACTGGACTGCCTGATGACGGTTTGATGCCTAATCATGATATTGAGGTTGTTGCTCAGTTCACTGTTCGTAAGTACGACGTGAAGTTCTATATTGACAACGAGTTGGTGGAAACTGTACAGTATGCACCAGGTGAGACTATTGCTGAGAAAGAAGCTCCTGATGCCAGGACAGGCTATACCTTTAGTGGATGGAGTGGCTATCCGGAAAACAAGGTCATGCCTAAGTGGGACGTCAATATTAGTGGTCAGTTTAATGTGAACCATCACTACATTGTATATAATAAGGATGGTAATTATTACGATGGTAAATACAACATCCCTTATGGTGCAACGATAGCTCCAGACTACCTTCCTGAGAATAATCCTACAAAGGAAGGCTATGTTTTTGACCACTGGGAAGGATTGCCTGAAACTATGCCTGATCAGGATCTGACTGTAGAGGCTGTGTTTGAGTCTGCATCTGGTTCAAACTATACTCTTACTTATATGGTTGATGGTGCACAATACGGTGAAGTTGTCGAATTGGAAGCTGGTGCTACGATTACACCTCCCGCAGATCCGACCAAGGAAGGCTTTACCTTCACTGGGTGGGACAACCTGCCTGCTACGATGCCTGCTGAGAACTTGACTGTCAACGCCATATTTACTCAAGATAGTTCCACTGAGGATGAAGCTAAACAGTATCTTGCGTTTAAAACGCCAGAATACTGCGCAGCCAATTGGAATGCCGCCACCAACACATTCACTTGGGGATCAGGTGGCTGGGATTCAGCATTTACCTTTATGGAAGCCGTGGGCGTTAGCGGTGACCTGAGTAGCTGGAAGAAACTGCATCTGCATGTCAGCGACTGGTCTAATGCAAGTGCTCAGACGCTGAAGGTAGTCTTTAAGACGGATAATGGCCAGTGGCCACCCAGCGGTCCTACAAGGGAATTCGACAATCTTTCCCCAGATGCATCGGGCAACATCGAGATTAATCTTGAGAATGTAGATTGGGGTAATTGCGTGATTTCAAATATTGCTGACCTGACCATCTACGGCTGTGCCCGTGACAACTCGTCAACCGATGCTTCGGTAAAGGTAACGGAAGCGTATTTTGTAGACAATACCACTTATGATACCTACTCTATCACTGTCAATGCAGGAGAAAACGGCTCAGCATCTGTTGACAAACCCAAACAGAGAACTGCGGCAGATCAGCTTGTAACCATCACAATAACCCCGAATGAGGGCTACGAACTGAACAATATCAGCGCGGTGTATGGTAATAACCAGACTATAACACTTAATGGCAGCGGCAACACCCGTACATTCACGATGCCAGCCAACAACGTTATTGTCAATGCTGATTTCGTTCTCAGCAATCAGCAGCCTTCTACCTATACTCTTACCTATATGGTGGATGGTGCACAATACGGTGAAGTTGTGGAATTGGAAGCTGGTGCTACTATTACGGCTCCGACAGCTCCGACCAAGGACGGCTTTACCTTCACTGGCTGGGACAATCTGCCTGAGACGATGCCTGCAGAGAACTTGACTGTCAACGCACAGTTTACCAGAAATCTCACTATCGGTGAGAATGAGACAGTAATTTGGGATGGTACACCTGCTATTGTTCATGGTACTGAAGAAAACTTGTTCATCAAGAACACCAACAGTTGGGTGAGCGGTACTGACCAGGGAGGCATCTTGCGTATCTATGCCGATATCAATAACCCCAGCAACTGGAAACTGTGGACTGGTGGCGGTAATTGGGATCATCCCACATTTGTTAATGTGCCCAATGCAGACTTAAGGGAGAGTTCCACCTTTACAGGTTATAATGCCACGAAGGTGTGCTTCGAGTTTGAGTTCAACGATGTTACGAAGCAGAACCTGCTGAATCATATTACCAGCGATGGCACAGCAATGTCTATCTCGTTCTGGGGACTTACTATATATAAGGTGACATACGAGCCTCCTGTGAATGTGCCGAAGCATACGCTGACCTTTATGATGGACGACCAGCAGACGGTTTATCAGACCTTGCAGGTGGCTGAGGGGGCAGAAATTCCCACTGTCACTCCTCCGACAAAAGCCGGCTATACATTCAGCAGCTGGGCTAATATGCCTCTTAGTGGTAACATGCCGGCAAGTGACTTGACGCTGGTTGCTGTCTTTACTGAGGCTACTTACACGCTGACATTCAAGATTGGCGACGAGGTATATGGAGAGCCTACCCAGCTGGCCTACGGCGCAACCATTACCGCTCCCACCGACGTACCTGAAAGAACGGGCTACACCTTCTCGGGATGGCAGAATGTTCCGGAGACCATGCCGGCACAGGATCTCACCATCATTGGCTATTACACTAAGGAGAAAACCTATGAGCCCCTTAGCGTGGGCTCATGGAAGTACAACACCTTCTACTCCACCCAGCCACTTTACTTCCAGGGCAGTGAGAGCGTGAAGGCTTTCATCGCCATCCAGTACAGCGCTACCGAGGTGAAGTTGAGGCAGGTCATCGGCGCCGTTGCCGCTAACACCCCGTTGGTACTCAAGGGCGATGCTGCTAATGCCTCGGCCAATATCGAGGTGGTAGAGTCTGGCGAAAGCTACGGAAACAATCTCTTGGTGGGTGTACGTCAGAGCACTTCTATCAACTCTCCCCAGAAATACGTGCTGGTCGAAAAGAGTGGTACTGTGAAGTTTGCCGATACTGGCAACTGCTCTGCTACCGTTCCTGCCAATAAGGCTTATCTGCAGGCTCCTGCCGGTGCTAATGCTCGTCAGCTGACCATTATCTTCGAGAATGATTTGACAAATGCCATTGAGACCATCTCTACCGAGAACGATGACAATCCCGCTGTATTCAACCTCAGTGGTCAGCAGGTGAAGAATCCTGGTAAGGGTCTCTACATTGTTAATGGAAAAAAAATATTAATCAAGTAAACATTCGACACTAATAGATTTATGGATATGAAGAAGAAGTATTTATTCGCTGGGGCTGTGGCACTCTTTGCTGGTGTTGCGCTAACCAGCTGTTCCCACGATTTCGATGACGAAGGGTCTGCAGATGTCGATGCCGTTGTCGAGAAATATAATCGTATCTTTATCGAGACTTTTGGCCAGCCAGCTCCCAATCAGGACTGGGGGTTCGGGGAATCGGCTCAGAGCCGCATGACACGTTCTGGAAATACCAGTGGAAATTATACCTCATATCCTGCAACTCACACGTATACTAACGCTAATGGCAGTGTGGTTGCCGGTGCTAATATGAACCACAACGAGTGGGCCGACCCCAATAAGGAATATGGCGGTTGGGTGGTTCCCGATCCTCTGACAGAGGGACAGAAGCTCCGCGTGAAGTTGTATTTCCAGGCTAATCCCAATCTGAGTTACCAAGATCCTCATTATGCCAATTTCTTCGTGCAGCAGGTCTACACTGGTGGCACCAGTGCCCCTACGACCGGCAATCATGAGGCTACTGCTGGTGCTGACGGCCAAACTCATCAAGGCATGACGCTGAATCAGCTTACAGTTGGTACTGCCTGCTCACATATTAATGACTTCAACGCAGGCACTTGCTCTCCAAGTTCGGTGCTTGATAACGGTAAGACTGTCAATAACGGTACCTATCACAGCGATCAGATTACGCTGATGGTCAACGTCGACGACACCTCTTGCTTCGGCTATCATGAGACCAGCGGCAGTAACACAAGCACCAATAACCAACATAACGACAAGATGGCGCTAGTCAGCGCTGCCGTTATCGATGCCTGGGCTGCTGCAAACGGCAATCCTGGTGAGGCTGTTGTCGACAAGTGGAACCGCTCGTTCATGGGCTTCGACTATGAGTTGCTTCCCGAGTCTGACATCATTCAGGATTCTTACGCCCTGCTCAGCCAGGTGCCCAACCTCAACAACATCCAGTATGCTTGGGACGGCACGAAGGTGATGACAATCGGCGAAGCTCCTGAGAGTACCGAGACTACAAAGAATGATGATTTTGATCTCTTCCCCTACTTCAACATGGATGTAGCTTACGGAAATCCTAATGGGTCTGGCGAAAATGCTTCATGCGGTACAGAAAATGGAAAGATCGTCTGCAACTTCCCTGCTTGGACCTCTATTACATTTAAACAAGGTACTAACGACTGGAGCCCGTACAGCAAGTTGGTGATTGAATTTGAGGCAAGTCCTATCAACGGGTCCATTATGAATACTTCATTTAGCGTAGGTGATACCAAAGTTGAAGTGAATCTCAATAACGAATCTTGGAATGGAAACGGTCCCAGCATCTCTACTTTTGACGGCACAAGCGGCACGCTCAATATTACAAGCGTTAAGCTGATAGGAAAAACAATCGAAGGCGTTACTGTGGATCCAAGCATGTATTACAACCCCACCTACCTCCTTGGCGATGCTGATAACCAAAAGGTTGCTTTCTACAGCACTAACACCAACATGTATGGTGGCATTGTTAGAAACCTTACTGAGGATGAGATGAAAACCACGCAGGATGGCAAGACTTGCCTTGACCTGACTTTATTCCAGGGTCTTGTTGCTGACGGCTATCATCCCATCACCACCGACTTGAAGACGTGGGTGAAGTGGCAGGCAGCATGCGACCATTACTACAGCGACTGGATTGTGACTCTAACCAAGGCAGAACGGTTAGATCAACCCGAGGAGCCTGATGTGCCTGATACATGGGGTGAGTGGAAGCGCATCATCTGCGAGGACTTGAGTGTAACTCAGGCCAGCGACTTCGACTTTAACGATGTGGTATTTGATGTTCGTCTTAATACTGCCCATACCAAAGCTCAGATTAAGTTCCTGGCTGCTGGCGGAACCTTGCCACTGACTGTGGGCTGGGATGGCCAGGGCACCAATTGGAACGATTACGAGGTTCACAACATCTTTGGCGTTTCCACGGGCACTATGGTTAACACCAATTGGAGGACAGGTGTCACCAAATCTTATGTCACTAAGACCTTTACGGGCTCATTTAGCACCTATGACGACGTGAAGATTATGGTACTGAAGGGTGAGAAGTGGGAACTTATTACTGCCCATACAGGATGGCCCGCCAGCAAGATCTTGGTGAACACTACCTATCAGTGGTGTGATGAACGTGAGGACATCGGCATCAAGTACAACAGCGTCACCTCTGGATGCCCGAAGAGCTTCCGCGACTACGTCAGAGATCCAAGCGTCGCCGCCGACTGGTATGAAAAGGCAGGTGCACAACCTTATTATTAATAAATAGGTATATAATAAAAATCGCCGCTATCCGAAGAGGGGTAGCGGCGATTTTATTAGTGTATTTATTGCTTAAACTTAATCGTTTACATTTTTTTGCAATTTTTTCTTAAGAAATGTTTGGTTTTTCGTTTTTTTTTTGTACCTTTGCACCACCATTTAACAATATCAACAATAACATTTAAAAATCTTTTAGTAAAATGAAAAAGTATTTGATGACAGGAATTGCAGCGTTAACATTGTTCGCTGGTTTCACAAGTTGTTCACACGATGACGACATTGAGGTTTACACTCAAGATCAGATTATCAAGGCCGAGTACGAGGCAAAGTTCCTTGCAGCTTTTGGTCAGCCCGCCTCTAATCAGGACTGGGGTTTTGGTTCTACAACCCGTGCGTTTACTCGTACTTGGAATGTCAATGGAAACCAATGGCATAATGAACTCAACCTTGAATACGATGCTCCAGTTACTATTGAAGAAATGAACAGGGTTTTCAATTATGTTAATAATAAAAACAATGTAGTGACCGTTGATCAGATTTCTTTCGAAAAGTATTGGGTAGCACAAATTTGGAATGGTAAAGATGATGCCAATGCCGATGGAGTTAAGGCTCTCGCTACTGAAACCTATCCCGACCAGAACGGAGCTAAATCCACTATTGTTGGCGGTGGCCAAATGGATAAGCTGGAGATTTTGGAAAAAGCTGGCACATGGACCCACTGCAACAATTTTAACGGTGCAGATAACAATGACTGGAAAGAAAATGGTGAAGGCGGCAGAACACTGATGGTGGAAAGTGGCACTTTAAGTTTCCGTTATACCAATAGCCAAAGCAGCTATTTGAGCGAGAAATATATCATTGTTCCTGGTGAGAATATTCATTCTTCATTGAAGGGTTTTTATTATGTATGCTTCGACTTCGAAAAAGGTTACACAGATGCAGAGAAAGCAGCCGAGACAACATACATCTACTTTACTCCAGTAGATAACAATGGGTATGAACAAGCACAACAAAAGGTTTCTCTTTCTGGCTATTACAATAACAATAACCTGCCTTCGGATCAAGTCCTTCTAAATGCTTTTGGCAATCCTAACTACACAAGCATCAAAAGTGGAAGTGTTAGCGTAGCGGGATATCTCTATGGTGACAAACACTGTGACGGTGATGATGTCTATACCGACTGGATTGTTCGTATTAGCCCTGCAAAAGTAAAAGGAACAACGATTAACTACGAAGGTCGTATCATGGCCGAGGACTTGACCGTTGATTCTAATTCTGACTGGGACTTCAACGATGTAGTGTTCGACTGGGCCATCAAGGACGGTAAGGCTTACATTAAGCTGTTGGCAGCAGGTGGCACATTGCCAATCAGAGTTGGTGGTACCCGTAATGACAATACTAGTGAGCCTGCAAATAGTGTTGAGATTCACAGCGCAGATAAGGGACTTGGAGGTTATATGGTAAATACCGGTGTAAACGCAGGCCCTGCATACAAGGAGTTTGTTCTTGAGGACCACGATTATACTGCAGGTGGTGCCAATGGTATTCTTGTTACTGTCCAAAAACGTGGTGTATGGGTTGAGATTACAGCCGAGCAGGGTAAACCAGCTGGTAAGTTCAACAGCCCCGTTGGTACTAAGTGGTGTGAAGAGTATGCTAACATTACGAAGGTTTATTCTGGTTTTGCTGCATGGGTTGCAAATGCTGCTGTAACATGGGCAGTAAATCCCACTCCGAAGTATGTTGACTATCAGAATGTTGAGGAAAACAAGAATGAAGTTGACGAATAATGAATCATCAAATACTGATAACACTAACATTAGTTTGGGAGCGGCTGCGCGATGCAACCGCTCCTTTTTTTTGCATATAATTTTGCTAATTGAATAAAAAGCTGTACCTTTGCCCTTTGTATGGTATTGAATTATATTTGGATAGCATTTTTCGTCATTGCGTTTGTCATCGCATTGGTGAAATTGGTGTTGTTCGGCGACTTCGATGTGTTTCCTGCCATGATGGATTCCACGTTCTCGTCGTCGAAGACAGCATTTGAGATTTCGTTGGGCTTGACCGGTGTGTTGGCCCTGTGGCTTGGCATTATGAAGATAGGCGAGCGGGGTGGGGTAGTCAATGTGCTGGCTCGCGTGCTTTCGCCCGTATTTACCAAACTGTTTCCTGAGATTCCTAAGGGACATCCTGTTACGGGCAGCATCTTTATGAACATTGCCGCCAACATGTTAGGTCTTGATAATGCGGCTACGCCTTTGGGACTGAAGGCGATGGAGCAGATGCAGGAGCTGAACACGAAAAAGGACACGGCCTCGAACGCCATGATAATGTTTCTGGTACTGAACACTTCGGGTCTGACGCTGATTCCTGTCAGCATACTCGTTTATCGTGCCCAGATGGGAGCTGCCCAGCCTACTGACGTGTTTATTCCGATATTGCTGGCCACGTTCTTCTCGACCTTAGCGGGAATCATCGTCACCTCGCTCTATCAGCGAATCAACCTGCTGAGCCGTACGCTGTTGCTCACCTTAGGTGGTGCCTGCGCTGTGATAGCCGCCGTTATATGGGGCTTCTCGCAGTTGCCGTCCGACGCGATGAACAAGGTGAGCACCACCGTTGCCAATATCCTGCTGATGACGATTATCGTTGGCTTCATTCTGGCTGGCATGCGCAAGAAGGTGAATGTCTACGATGCCTTTATCGAGGGTGCTAAGGATGGTTTTACTACTGCCGTCCGCATCATTCCCTATCTGGTTGCCATCCTCGTGGGTATCGGTGTGTTCCGTGCCTCTGGAGCTATGGACTATTTGGTGGATGGTGTAAGGTGGATGGTGAATGGCGTTGGTCTTGACGGTGACTTCGTGGCAGCCCTGCCTACTGCCCTGATGAAACCCCTTTCGGGCAGTGGTGCCCGCGGCATGATGGTCGACGCTATGACGACCTTTGGTGCCGACTCATTTGTGGGTCGTCTGTCTTGCGTGTTCCAAGGCTCTACCGACACGACGTTCTACATCCTGGCCGTCTATTTCGGCTCCGTTGGCATCCGCTATACACGCCACGCAGTGGCTTGCGGACTCTTGGCAGACTTGGCAGGCATCATTGCCGCCATCGCTATCTGTTACATGTTCTTTGGGTAATAACGTTATAACGAAATAACGAAAACGTATGGCAAATCTCAAATCATTGGCTAAGGACACGGCCATTTATGGCCTTTCGAGCATTGTCGGCAGGTTCTTGAACTACCTGCTCGTGCCGCTCTATACCAATTACATGCCCAAGGAATCGGGCGACTACGGTATTAGCACGAATGTCTATGCCTATACGGCATTGATTCTCGTGTTGCTGACCTTCGGCATGGAAACCACATTGTTTCGCTTTGCCAATAAAGCCCCCTCCAACCTCCCCCCACTGGGGGAGGCTTCTGCTGCGCCTAAGCCCCCCCTCCAGTTGGAGGAGACTTGGGCGGATACGGTCTTCTCCACCGCTTTTGCTACCGTGGCTGCGCTGACTGGACTATTCCTGGTGCTCGTCTTTGGGTTCATTGGCCCTATCAGTAATGTCTTACACTATACGGCTCATCCCGACTATCTGCAGATGATGGCAGTCGTTGTGGCCCTTGATGCCCTGCAGGCCATTCCCTTCAGCTACCTTCGTTTCCAGAAACGAGCCATCCGCTTTGCCTCTTTGAAGATGCTCTTCATCTTCTTGAACATTGGTTTGAATGTTATCTACTTCGTCGTGCTGGGCAAGACCTCCGTGTTCTATGTGTTCTTCATCAATCTGCTTTGTACGAGCTTCATTACGCTGTTCTTCATTCCCGACCTCTTCCGCATCCGATGGCATTTCGACGGACAATTGTTGCGCCAGATGCTCAACTATTCTTGGCCCATCCTGATATTGGGCATCGCCGGTATTCTCAATCAGGTGGCTGACAAGATTCTGTTTCCGTTGGTCTATCCTGATGAGGCCGAGGCCAACGTGCAATTGGGTGTCTATGGTTCATGCGTGAAAATCGCGATGATTATGGCTATGATTACTCAGGCCTTCCGCTATGCCTATGAGCCTATTGTCTTTGCAAAAAGCAAGGATGGTGACAAAGCCGAGTACTATGCCGCTGCCATGAAATACTTCCTCATCTTCACGCTGCTGGCCTTCCTTTGTGTGGTGGGTTGGATGCCCGTGTTACAATATATAATAGGTGAGGACTACCGTGAAGGACTCGGTGTCGTGCCCATTGTGATGGTGGCTGAGATAATGATGGGTGTCTACTTCAACCTGTCGTTCTGGTACAAGCTCATCGACAAGACCATCTATGGCGCGTGGTTCTCATTGGCAGGCTGCTTGGTGCTCTTTGCCGTCAATGTTCTATTCATTCCTAAGTACGGCTACTGGGCTTGTGCCTGGGGCGGCGTGGCTGGCTATGGAACGGCAATGGTGCTGAGCTATATCGTTGGTCAGAAGAAGAATCCTATTCCCTATCCTATGAAAGATATCATTGCCTATATTGCTATGACGGCTGTCTATACAGCCTTGATGTATGCCACCGCCTATCTGCCTACATGGGCACAGTTGGCATTGAACACGATTTTCATCATCGCCTTCGTAGCATTCATTATCAAACGTGACCTGCCGTTGTCGAGCCTCCCTGTTATCGGCAAGAAATTCCGCAAGACTGCTATATTGGTCTTGTTGTTTGCAACGGCTGGCACTATTTCTGTAGATGCAGCCTCTCCCCTCCATCTTTTCGGTAAGAAAAAGCAGGCTGTAACGGAAACGGAAAAGCCCGCATCCAAGTATCAGCAGCTGACGGGTCGCGACTCCGTTGAGATGAAGAGTGTGATGAATGTCATCAACCGAGGCGACACTGTATATCTGGAACTGCCTACCCGTCTCCTTGAACGCGTCTTTCTGGTTTCTAACAAGCTCCAGCAGGTGCAGTCTGAGATGAACGAGGCTGGCGTGAACCGTGGTATCAACTATCAGAACCAATGCATCCGCTTCGAGTGGGATCGGAAGGCTGGTAACCTGTTGGTGCGTCAGCAGCGTATCACTCCTGAAGCCCCTGCAGGCTCAGCTATTGCCCGTTCTGTAGCTGACAACTATATCGACCCAATTATTGCTTCGCTGAAGGTCGAGGCGTTAGCCTCTGATTCCTCTACCATTGTATTTAAGGTTAGTGACTTGTTCAACGGTCGGAAGAATATCCTGAACGATGTCTTCAACGAGACCAATATTGGAACGTCGCCTGTCAACGAGCTGTCGCGCATTCTCAGCGTGAAGGGTTATGACAACAGCGTCGTTGCCCTGTCAGAACTGACCACCACCGTCCACGAAGGAAAGGACCATGTCAATGTGACTGTCGTTGTCAGCACAGCCATCAGCCTGCTTCCAGAGCAACTGATGAGCCGCCGTCTGGAAGACTGGCGCGTAGGCTATTTCACCACTCCTGCCACCTGCTACGACGATCAGCAACAGCAAGTCAAGCATCAAAACTATATTACCCGTTGGCGTTTGGAACCTAACGATACGGCGGCCTATCTGCGTGGTGAGCTGACGGAGCCTGTCAAGCCCATCGTCTTCTACATCGACAAGGCCGTTCCAGAGCGTATACGTCCCTATATCAAGAAAGGTATTACCGACTGGAACCGTGCCTTCGAGCGTGCCGGTTTCAAGAATGCCGTTCGGGCTCTGGACTTGCCTGATAGCATTGCTGCCAATGATGGCGACGACCTACGCTACTCTGTGCTGACCTACGCAGCCTCTGAGAAGGCCAACGCTATGGGACCTTCAACGCTTGATCCTCGTACTGGTGAGATTCTGGAGGCCGACATCATTTGGTGGCATAACGTGCAGAGCTTGATACGTGAATGGGTGATGGTTCAGACTGGTGCTGTTAACCCCAAGGCCCGCACGCTGGAACTTCCCACCGAACTAATTGGCGATGCCGTTCGCTTCGTGGCTTGCCATGAGGTGGGCCATTCCTTGGGTCTGCGTCATAACATGATTGCCTCGGCCGCCTATCCTACTGATTCGCTGCGTTCGTCGTCGTTCACCCGTCGTATGGGAGGCACGTCGGCCAGCATCATGGACTATGCCCGCTTCAATTATGTGGCCCAACCCGAAGATGGTGTTGAGGTGATGTCTCCCGGCATTGGCCCCTACGACCTGATGGCCATTGAGTGGGGCTATCGCTGGTATCCTGCCGGCACCAACGAGCGGCAGGTATTGGAGCAGTTCCTGGCTCGTCACAGCGGGCGTGAGTACCGCTATAGCGAAGCACAGTCTCAGCGTTCAGCAGTTGACCCTCGTGCCTTGAGCGAGGATTTGGGCGACGACCCCATTCGTTCGGCTCGTCTCGGTATTGCCAACCTGAAGCGTGTCATGCCCCATTTGGTTGACTGGACGCGTACCGGGGAGCCTGGTCAGAACTACGACGAGGCTGCCAAACTCTATTCTGGCGTTATCTTCCAGTGGGGGCTCTACCTCTATCATGTCATGGCCAATGTTGGCGGCATGTATTTGGAACGGCCCACGATTGACAATGGTGTCAAGGGCTATACCTTTGTAGAGAAGAGTCGCCAGCGTCAGGCCGTTCAGTTCCTAATCGATGAGGTGCTCTGCTATCCACGCTGGCTGTTCGACACCCCGCTTACCAAGCAGATCTATCCGCTGCGTAAGACCCCGAATGGCGTGAATGAGCAGGAGCCCCAGCTCTTGCTGAAGAATCAGCAGAACTATATCCTGTGGGACTTGATGGAGAATGAGCGGTTGGTGCGCATGTATGAAAACGAACTACAGAACGGCAGCAATGCCTTTACTGCGGTAGAGATGATGCAGATGCTGCATAACAGTATTTTCCAGAAGACCATCAAAGGTCAGTCGCCCAATGTCATGGAACGCAGTCTGCAGAAGAGCTTTGTCGATGCCCTTATTACCGCTGCCGCTGAAAGCGAGGGCGTGAAAATCAATAAGAAGCTGACCACAGACACAGACCGTTATCTGGCTGATGATTGCACATTGGCCAGTGGTACATCGCGCACCATCGACGTGACAAGCACTCAGGTAAGCCGCAACAGCGACGCCTTGAGTGTCAAACGAGGCGAATTGCTACGTATCCTGCGCCTGCTGAAGAGCCAGCGTAATAGTGGTGACCTTTCGTCACAGATGCATTATGAGGATGTAATCCTGCGCATACAGACAGCTTTAGGACTAAGTAAATAGTAGAAGATATGAAACGACTTATTATCATCATACACTTGCTGGTCGTTGTATTGGCCATGACTGCGCAAGAGCTTACCGTTACGGGAGTCGTAATGGACGGTGACTTGGCAGATGAACCCCTAATCGGCGCTACGGTTTCCGTAGGCGGAGCCAAGGCTTCGACAGGAACCGTTACCGATATCAACGGACGGTTCACCCTCAAGGTGCCTGAGGCCACGAAGACTCTTGTCGTCAGCTATATTGGCTATGCCAGTCATACTATTGAGCTGAAGTCTGGTGTCAGCGACTACCGTGTGACGCTCTCTTCGCTGTCCAACAACCTTGGCGATGTCGTGGTGACAGGCTATCAGCAGATAGACCGCCGCAAGCTGACGGCCTCGGTGGCTACGCTTGATATCAGCGACGAGACGGTGGGTGCTGTGAAGAACATCGACCAGGCATTGGCCGGACAGATTGCCGGTTTGTCGGCCGTCACGGCCTCTGGTGCCCCTGGTGCTCCTGTGAAAATCCGTATTCGTGGTACTGCCAGTATCAATGGTACGCAGGAACCGCTATGGGTGCTCGACGGTATTCCCATGGAAGGAAACGAGATTCCTGCCATTGACAACCTGAATGACATTGACGACATCTATCAGACCAGCATTGCCGGCTTGAACCCTTCTGACATTGAGAACATCACCGTCTTGAAGGATGCGGCTGCTACGGCTATCTATGGTGCGCGTGCCGCCAACGGCGTGATTGTCATCACCACCAAGAAAGGTCGTGAAGGACGCCCCATTGTCAACTTCTCTACCAAACTGACTTATAATCCCCGCGTCAGCATCGACCGGCTGAACCTGTTGAATGCCGACCAGAAGGTGAACTTGGAGTTGGATTTGCTTTCCTCGGCCTACGACTATCGTCAGCACAAGGGCGGTGTGGCCAATATCCTCGATGAAACGGGCGAGTTCAATGCCTACAAGCAGGGAGGCTGGAGTGCGTTGTCTGCCGATACCCAGCAGCGTATCAACCGCCTGCGTTCCATCAATACCGACTGGAACGACATCCTTTTCCGCAATGTCTTCAACCAGGAGTACAATGCCAGCGTCTCTGGCGGTAGCGATCGAGCCCTGTACTATGCTTCGGCAGGCTATTACAATGAGCAGGGAACAGTGAAGGGCGTTGAGAATAACCGTTATAATCTGACGCTGAAGACCAACTTCCGACTGAATAAGCTGTTGAAGGTGGGGGCTTCGGTCTTTGCCAACCAGCGTCGTCAGGAGAGCTATCTGACGGATACGGGCGGCTTTACCAATCCCGTCTACTACTCGCGGATGGCCAATCCTTATTTCGAGCCCTATCTGGCCGATGGCAGCTATAACTACGATCAGAATGTACAGGGTCGCGAGTCGGCTGTGCCCGACTTCAATATCTTCGAAGAGCGCAACAACACGTCTAAGACCCGTACAGACCGTTCTCTGAATGCCATCATCGATGCAGAGCTGAAGTTCAGCCAGCACCTGAAGCTTACCACGCAGTTTGGCGTTCAATACGACACCTACAACTTGAAGCGCTATGCCGGACAGGACAGCTATGCCATGCGTAAGGAGAAGGCCTACGCCACCTACATGATCAACGGCGTCCAGCAGTCTATCTTCCCCTATGGCGGCTCGTCGAAGCAGACCGAGGGCCGTTCGCTGCAATGGACGTGGAAGGCCATGCTCGAATGGAGCCATCGCTTCAACCAGATTCACGACGTAGAGCTGATGGCGGGTACCGAGGTGCGCCATAACGATTCCGAGTCGCTCTATTCCGCTGCCTACGGCTATGACGAGCGCACGCTGACCACCCAGCCGGTCATCTTCCCGTCGCAGAGTGTCGGAGAGCAGTATCCTTTGCATGCCGAGACCCATGTTGAACAGGCTTACGTGTCGTGGTTTGCCACTGGCTCCTATACGTTGCTCCATCGCTATACCTTGGGTGGCAGCATTCGTTTCGACGGCAGCGATGTCTTTGGCGTAGCCAAGAAGTACCGCTACCTGCCGCTCTATTCCGTTAGTGCCTTGTGGCGTGTCGGTGAGGAACCATTCCTCCAATCCGCCGATTGGCTGAGTGAGTTGTCGCTGCGTGCCAGCTATGGCCTGCAGGGCAATATCGACAAGAATACGTCGCCATACCTGATAGGCACGCTGCGTAAAACCACGGTGTTGCCCGATAATGTGGAGACGGTCATTGCCGCTGAGACGGCTCCGAATCCTGACCTGAAGTGGGAGAAGACGCAGAATGTCAATGTTGGATTGGATATCGCTGTGCTGAACAGCCGCTTGCGCCTGACTGTAGACTACTACCATCGCCGCAGTAGTGACCTCATCGGCATGCGGATGCTGCCCTTGGAGACAGGCTTCTCGTCTACCACCATCAACTGGGCTTCGATGACCAACGACGGTTGGGAACTGACGCTGAACACGCGTAACATCCAGACCAGCGACTTCTCGTGGACCACCAACATCAACTTGGGTTTCAACCGCAACGAGGTGCTGAACGAGAGTGTGGCTGAGAATGCCACCTATCCTGGTCGCGAGGGTTATCCAGTGGGTGCCATCTTCGCCTATAAGACCGCTGGTCTCGATGCTGATGGCTATCCGCTCTTCGTGGCGGCTGACGGCTCGTTACAGACTGCTGCCGAGTTCCTGAAGCTGAACCGCTTCGGTGCTTCGACGCTCACGGCAGAGGAGCAGCGCAACCAGTACACCTATATGGGAACCACCGACCCGAAGTGCTCGGGTGGTTTCATCAACAACTTTGAGTTCCGTGACTGGCAGCTCGGCGTGGGCTTCATGTTCAACCTCGGAATGAAGGTCCGTGTGCAGCCTTCCTACAGTCCTACCTACTATGACCGTGGGCTGAATACCAATCAGGATATTCTCCGTCGGCGTTCGGCTACAAACCCTGCCGGCGACATGGCTACCCTGATGGTCAGCACACCAGAACGCAGTAATGAGTATACTCGCTATGCGGAGTATAACACCTACGCCATGCTCGACACTTGGGTGCGCTCCAGCAACTATTGCCGACTGCAGAGCCTGCGCTTAGGCTACCGGCTGCCCCGCCAGTGGCTCTCTCCCTATGGCATCAGCAGCGTGACACTCTCCTTAGAGGGACGTAACCTTGCGGTTATCGCTTCCGACTACGACAACTATCTTGATCCTGAGACCATGGGCAACCCCTACGCACAGCCCATTGCCCGCAGTTTTATATTTGGTCTTAACGTAAACTTCTAACGTCATGAACATCAAACATCTGCTTCTCATTAGCTGTTTGTGCTGCGGGACTGTGGTGCTGCTCACTTCTTGCAACGACTTCCTCGACATCACCCCGACAGGCAAGGTCATTGCCAAGACGGGCGAGGAATACCGTTCGCTGCTGACCTATGAGTACAAATACTTCCCCAAGGACCGCTATCTTACAACGGTTCGTACCGATGAAGTCACACTTACCGCTAAGGCCACGTCGAGTACCGATCAGGACGCCTATCTCGACCTGTGGCGATGGAAGGACGACGACCCCTCGGTGACCACTACCTATTTCAATTGGCGCGGCTACTATCATGCCATCTATATCGCTAACTATATCATTGAACATCGCGGCGAGATTGCCAATGCCACGCAGCAGGAGGTGAGCCAGCTCGTCGGCGAAGCCTATATGATGCGTGCCTACTGCCATTTCCTGCTGGTCAACCTCTACGCCGAGCCTTACACCCATTGTACGCCGGCCAGCACCCGAGGTGTGCCAATTCAGGTGGCTGCTGACGTGAACGCTATGCCCCGTAGCAGTAGTGTGGAAACCGTCTACGCCCAGGTGCTCAGCGATCTTGACCAGGCTGCCGGCCTGATGAATGTCAGGCAATGGGAGTCGGGGCTGAACTACCGCTTTAATGCCACGTCGGTCGATGCTTTGCGTGCTCGTACCTATTTATATATGGGTCGATGGCAGGATGCTCTCGATGCTGCGCGCAAGGTTATTGCTAACCATGGCGACCTGGAGGGTCTGACTGCTGCCAACGCCCTATTCCCCAACAGCTATAAGTCGGTTGAGAACATCGTGGCTTTAGAGCGATTCTCCACCAACGAATATACTGTTGTCGGCATGCCTAACCCCGACTTCATGGCACTCTACCGCTCTGGTGACCAGCGGCTCACACAGTATTACAAGCGGGCTACGGCCAGCCGTTATGCCTTGCTGAAGGGTGGCAGCGATGAGCTGGCCTGCTCCTTCCGCTCGTCTGAAGCCTACCTCACCGCCGCTGAGGCAACCTGTCGTTTAGGCCAGCGTGCTGAGGCGATACAGCTTCTGGAACCCCTGCTCAAGCACAGGCTCAACGCTGAGGCTTATGATGCAGCACAAACACTCATGGCCGCTATGACCAACGACCAGCTGCTCCAGGAAATACTCGACGAGCGAGCCCGAGAACTGGCCTTCGAGGGTCACCGCTGGTACGACCTGAGACGCACCACTCGTCCTGCACTACAGCGCCAGTGGGAAGGTCAGACCTATACCCTCACCCCTGAGCACTACACCATGCGCTTCCCAACAGAAGCCGTAGAGGCGAATCCTGAGATTGAAATATGGAACAATTGATACAGTTCAACATAATTATTCACTTAAACAACAACATTATGAAGAAAACATTACTTACATTAGCAGCAATGATGACCTTTGCAGTCACCTATGCTGAAGAGTTAAACCCTCCCACGTGGACCAAGACGTTGGAGACTGTCACCAAGGCAGATGAGCTGTCGGGCGTGAAAACCCTTGTCGACAAGGACGGCTCGGTCTATGTTACCGGCACTTACGACAAGGACCTTTCCTTTGCTGGAAACACGCTGAAGAACGATGGCCTGACCTCTGCCTATATGGCCAAGTACGACAGGAACGGAAATGAAAAGTGGCTGGTGGGATTCAACGGCACATCGCTCATCACCGCCATCACGACCGATGCTGACGGCAACGTCTACATCGCTGGTACGTTCTTCGACGATGCCACCTTTAAGGGCACCAACGGTTCCAACGTATTCTCGCTTGAGAGCGAAGACTCCTATGCAGCCTTCTTCGTTAGTCTCGATGCAAACGGACAGGTGCTGGCAAAACGTGCCATTTATTCCGAAGCCAACGGCGATGCTCTTTCCTCGGGCATGTATTTCCCTGAAGAGGGTGACGTTTATCTCCGTCCCACCAATCTGATGGTGAGCGGCGATAAGGTCTATGTGTCGGTCAACTTTACTGGCGACGTGCCTGCTTTTGGTTGGAAGGGCAGCTATATCGATGTCTTCGGCTTCATGTACATGGACAATAAGAGCGCTGGCGTGTTCTCTTTGGACAAGAGTTTTGAGGGCGAAACCGGCATTGCCGTCGTTCAGAAGAAGGATAACTTCTCCGACCAGCAGTTCTATCCCGAGGCCCTGAACTTCACCGTCTGCGACGGCAAAGTCTACATCGGCTTCTTCGGCTTTGGCAACCTGACAATCTCCAGCGGTAATGCCAGCCTGAATTGTGATATTGCGATGGCTGATGACGAGAGTGGAAACAAGGCTCACCCCTTCTTCCTTGTGTCGGTCGACGGCAATAACGTCTCGGCAAATGTATTTGAAACCACTATGCACGACAAAGATGCCAAGCCTTACAACATCACCAGTATGGATGTGCTTGGCAAAGATATGATCATCGCAGGCACCTTCTATGGCACACTGCCCTTCGACAACAACAAGGCCGTGGCTGAGGGACAGGGCTCTGACGTTTTCGTGGCATCAGTCGATCTTGAGGCCAATAAGACCAATTGGGCTTGGACTTCTGGTAAAGATAACGTCGCACAGACCTCGGCTATCGATGGTTTATACCTGCTGATGGCTACTAAGACCACCTTCCTCGCCGTTGACTGTGAGAAGGGTGAGATGCTGAAGGATGCTCAGGTTTCATATACCGACTTCAGACATCACGGCGGCTGTCAGGCAGCTGTTACCATCAATGAGACAAAGACCACCGTCGATTTCTTCGACAACGGTGATCCCTCCGCCATCAAGTCCGTCGAGAAGGGCAAGAAGATGGCTGGCAACGCCGTCTACAACCTCCAGGGTCAGCGCATCGCCGCTCCCCGCAAGGGTATGAACATTATCGATGGAAAGAAAGTCATCCTGAAGTAAACGATTGCAAAATATCCTTACAAGCCGATCTCTCTGAAATACTACCGAAAATCGGCTCCGATTAAACTCCTGCTTTAGTCCGGGTAAATTTCGACTTTACCCGGACTAAATTTAGACTTACTTCAGCCTCTTTTGCTTCTTTTTCTGCCGTTTTCTTGGATGTTTCAATTATTATTTCTATCTTTGCATCCAAAGAAACCAAACACCTAAGACATGAATAAATCTTGCTTCACTCGTAACCTGTTAACATTCAGGAGATCATCATTCTCCTCGTTTTCCCGTGACTTGGCATTCGCCAAGCGGTGGCTCACCCTTGTCCTTGTTGCTCTTTTTACCACCACCACGGCGTGGTCGCAGGGTGAAATCGTTATCGGCGACGAGGAAAGTACTGTGACTAGTTCTCGTGAGCCAGTCAATATGTTTTATCATTACTCGTTAGTGCAGCAGATTTACACGGCCGACGAGATAGGCATGGCGGGCAGCATTAGTTCCATTTCGTTCTACTATACAGGCACCAATGCGTTCTCCTTAGAAGGCATGCAGGTCTATATGCTGAATGTAGATAAGGGTAAATTTGACAGCGATACCGACATGGCGCCTGTAGGCCTGGGTGACAAAGTGTGGGAAGGCACCTTCGCTGCCGACGGGGAAGGCTGGGTGACCATCAGTCTCGACACTCCCTTCGCCTACGATGGTGTCAACAACCTGTTAGTGTGCTTCAATGACCCCACCTACGGCTATGCAGGCAGCAGCTGTAAGTTCCGCACTACCTCAACAGCCTCCGACTTTCCTGGCCTGTATCTCACCCTCTGTTATTACAGCGATGATCAGTCCATTGACTTAAGCAATCTGGCTTCATACAGTGGCCACAAGCTGCGCGAAAGTTACCGCGCCAATTTCAAGATGGGCATCACTCCTTCTGTCGGCACCATCGCGGTGAAGCCCGAAACGCTCGAGGCTTCGGCTGTAACTACTACCACGGCCACGATTTCCTGGACAGGCAGCGAAAGTAAGTATAATGTGCAATACAAGAAAGAGGGCGATGCCGAATGGACGGTTGCTGCCACGGGCATCTCTGCCAAGACATACAACCTGACAGGGCTGGCCACAAACTCAGTCTATCAGGTTCGCGTGCGGGCGATAAACGGCAGCAACGCCAGTGGCTGGAAGTCGGCCTCCTTCACCACTCAGGCGGCCATTCCCCTCGTCGAGGAGTTTTCAACTACCAGAATCCCCATCGGCTGGTCTGGCTACGGGGGGCTGTTGGTCGACGTGATGACTGGTACCGCCCTCACGAAGCATGATTACGTTTGGGGCTTCTACGGTGGAAACCACGTATTTGACAATCACGCCAGAGTGAACATCTATAACACAAACTGTAAACAGTGGTTAGTGACACCCACGCTGCAGATGGAAGCTGGCGTGGAGCTGACCTTCGACTTGGCGCTGACGGGCACTAATGGCAGCGTGCCACCGATTCAGGATACCGGCACCGACGACAAGTTTGTGGTGCTCATCACTACCGACGGCGGCACCACATGGACTGTGCTGCGTCAGTGGGACAACGCCGGCTCTACATACGTATTCAACAACATTGCCAACACCGCCGAAGGCGAGAGGGTGACCATCGACCTGAGCAGCTATGCCGGGCAGACGATTGCCATCGCCTTCTACGCCGAGTCTACCGTAAAGAATGCCGACAACTGCCTGCACATCGACAATGTGAGCATCGACTACAAAGAGTCGTGCCCCAAGCCGAACCTGAGCGTAGGCAGCATTTCTGCCATTGGAGCCGTCCTGACCTTCAGCGACGGCAGCGGCAACTACATTGTGGAGTACCGTCGGGCAACAGACAGCAGTTGGACAATGCTGGCATTTAACACTACGCAGACCACCTACAACCTGAGCGGCCTCACGCCGATGACCCCCTACGAGGTACGTGTAAAGAGTGCATGCAGTACCGACGACTGGCGTACAGCCTCATTCACCACTCTCGCCATAGTCGAGGAGGTAGGCACCGACTGGAGCGACAATTTTGAAGGCTCAACCTGCGGATGGCAACTCGTCAACGGCAGTTTGGAAAACGCCTGGACATGGGGCACTGCCGTCAGCCATGGCGGCACCCACGCCCTCTACATCTCCAACGACGGCGGTACCACCCACGCCTATAATAATCAATCAACTCAATCAACGAAGGTGATGGCCGCCAAGCTGCTACACTTCAACGAAGGCAAATACACATTCAACTACGACTGGCTGTGCAATGGCGAAAACAATTACGATTTCCTGAGAGCAGCCTTGGTGCCCGCCGCGCAGAGACTGACTGCCGGAACGGACTACAGCTCGATTGGCTCATCAAGTCTTCCCTCGGGCTGGATTGCCTTGGACGGCGGCAGCAGGCTGAACCAGGTTTCCGAATGGCAGCAAAAGAGCGTGACTGTCAACGTTGCTGCAGGAAACTACTACCTGGTGTTCGTCTGGCGCAATGACAACTTGGATGGCAACAACCCGCCTGCCGCCATCGACAACGTGATCATCACCAGCGTGAGCTGCCCCTACGAAGCAGAAAACCTGACCGCAGGCAACGTCACTGCCACCACTGCCAAGGTGACCTGGGCCGGCGATGGCTCAGCCTGGAACCTGCAATACAAGGTTTCAACGGCCGACAATTGGACGGAGGTGAGCAATCTGGCCGACGATAGCTACAGCCTGAGCGGCCTCACACCAACCACCACTTATCAGGTACGCGTGCAGTCCGTCTGCGGTGTAGGCGATGTAGGTGTATGGTCCACCACCACCTTTACCACACCCCCTGTGGCCGAAGAGGTGGGCACCAGCTGGAGCGACAACTTTGAAGGCTCGACCTGCGGTTGGCAACTCGTCAACGGCGACATGGAAAACGCCTGGACATGGGGCACTGCCGTCAGCCATGGCGGCACCCACGCCCTCTACATCTCCAACGACGGCGGCACCACCAACGCCTATAGCTATCAAAAAGCAACGAAGGTGATGGCTGCCAAGTTGCTACACTTCAGCGAGGGCTTCTACACATTCAACTACGACTGGCTGTGCAATGGCGAAACTAGTTTCGACTTCCTGAGGGTAGCCTTGGTGCCCGCCTCGCAGGAACTGACCTACGGAATGGATTTCAAAACCATTGACTCACCAACCCTTCCCGAAGGCTGGATAGCCTTGGACGGCGGCAGCAGGCTGAACCAGGCCACCAGCTGGCAAAGCAAGGAGGTAAATGTAAGCGTTGGCGAAGGTACCTACTACCTGGTGTTCGCATGGCGTAATGACCCAACAAGTGGCAACAACCCGCCTGCCGCCATCGACAACGTGAGCATCAGCCGCTTAGCATGCGGCTATACGGTGGCCAACCTTGCCGTGAGCAACGTCACCGCTTCGAGTGCCACACTCAGCTGGACCGCCGGAGGTGCCACGCAATGGCAGGTGGCCTACAGCACGAACAGCGACTTCTCCGCAGAAACGCAGGAGATTGTAAGTAATCCTACCTGCACCGTGTCAGGCCTGACGCCAGAGACCATCTACTATGTCCGTGTGCGCAGCTACTGCGGCGACAGCGACTACGGCCAATGGAGCGACCCCGTCAACTTTGAGTATTCTACAAAGCCGACGATAGGCTCTGGCACCGACACCAACTACTCTCTGCCCTCAAGAACCTATTATAAATATTCGGTGTCGCAGCAAATCTATACGGCAGCCGAACTGGGGACGAAAGGCACCATTCAGGGTATCGACTTCTATAACACCTCTTCACAGCGCACACGCAACATCGATATCTATATGGTGAGCACCGACAAGCAGGGCTTCGTCAGCAATAGCGACTGGGTAAGCGTCGGCGAAACCAACCTGGTGTTCAGCGGTGAGGTAACCTACCTTGAGAACTGCTGGACATCCATCCCCTTTGATGTTCCGTTCATTTACGACGGAGTGAAGAACGTGGTGATTGTTGTCGACGACAATACCGGTAGCTATGAAACTGGTGGAGATTTCCGCGTCTTCGGTGCATCGGCACAGGCCATTTGTAAGTTCAGCGACTCGGAAAACTACGACCCCGCCAACCTGTCGGAGGTATCAGGAGAACTTTGTGACTTTAAGAACCAGATACGCCTGCTCAAGGACGCTGCGCCAGACGTACTGAAGCCAACGAACCTCGCCGTCAGCTGCAACGGCTCCCGTGCCGTGCTGACGTGGTCGCAGCCCGACGACGCCACGCAGTGGCTGGTGTCCTATAAGGAATTCAACATCAACTACTATACCGAGCTGGAAAATCCGGTCAATGAGCCGACTTGTTCCTTGGACCTCTACACGAATTCAACCTACGATGTGAGGGTGTGCGCCATGAAGGACGGCAAGACAAGCAACTGGAGCAACCCCGTCCGCTTCACTACTGACCGCTACGACGAGGCCGACCTGTGTATGGTTAACGTAACGCTGACCGATGCCGGCGGCGACGGCTGGGATGGCAGCGTGATGAATGTGAGGGAAGGCGAAGATATCAATGGCGATATCATACATACCATCACTCTTGAAAGTGGCAGCCAAGAGACATTCACGCTCAAAGTGCCCACAACCTTCTCCACCACCTTTGAGTTTGTGCCAGCTGGCAAGTCGTATGAGTGCGGCTGGATAATCACCGACCTCAACGACGACCTCATCAACCAATGGGTTGGAACAACGCTGACTCCCTTAGAGGGTGGGCAGAATCCCCCTGACGTGGTGGGAACCTGGATGGTCAACTGCACCCCCTCGCCTGTGAGAATACCTACCGATCTTACCGTCACCGAGATTACCACCCACAGCGCCAAGCTGAGCTGGACAGAGAACTGTGCCCCCGCAGCAGATAGCTGGATTGTCTCCTACAAGCGGGGCGGGGATGTAGAGTACACCGAAATCACTACCGCCGACAACCCCTTGACGCTGAATAATCTCGTCCAAGGATCTAACTACCACTTCAAGGTGCGACCCAACAATAGCATTGAGAAGTGGAGCGACTTCTACTTTTTCGAAACGCTCGAGGAGAACCCCACACCTACAAACATGGACGTGACTGACATCAGGCCCACCGCAGCTACCCTCTCCTGGACAGGCACCGGCGACAGCTATAAAGTGAGGTACAGGGTAAGGGGAACCATGGGCGCAGAGCGCGTGATGTTTGACTTTGAGGATAGCTGGCCCAAAGGCTGGACTGTTGACGGCTCGGGGAGATGTTTTGTAACTGGTTCTGCCAACGCTGACTACTACGGTGATGCCCATAGCGGCACTTGGCAAATAAGGATTCGTAGTTCTCAGAACGACACTAAAACCTCGCTCATCAGCCCCGCCTGGAATTTGGGCGGAGAGACTGAGAGGATGCTCTCCTTCTGGTACACCAACAGGAAATGGTATGGCGATACCGACGGACTCACCGTATATTATCGTGTGAGCGGAGGTGACTGGATGGAACTGTGGAGCACTAATGAGCCACACGATACATGGACTAACCAGATCTTGTATCTGAAAGACGACTATGCCGGCGAGTACCAGTTTAAATTCACAACGACCGGCTGCTTGGGCTTTGGCGTAGGTCTCGACGATATCATTTTAGCCGATGTGGAGGAGAACAAATGGAATGAAGTAAGCACGAACACCACCTCCGTCAATCTCACGGGACTCGACAGGGGTTCCGACTATGAGTGCATGGTGAGAAGCCTGAAGGCCGGCAACGAGTCGAAGTGGTCGGCACTCGCCAACTTCACAACCAAGACGACGGCTCGTGGCGACGCCAACGGCGACGGCACCGTGTCGGTGACCGACATTGCCGTGGTAGTGAACCACATCCTCTCGTTGGGCAACGCCCAGTTCGACGCGTACGGAGCCGATGCCAACGGCGATAATCAGATAACCGTGACGGACATCGGCGTCATCGTCGACATGATACTGGGTACTAGCGGCAGCGGCAACGCAGGCTCGCGACGGATGCAGCAGCAGGAACAGCATGAGCCGCAGTAAGAGAGTAAACGACGTAAAACTACAACTAACAAATAGAGGCAGCTCCGGAAGCTGTCTCTATTTTGCGTATACCCGAACAGTTGTTTGGGCGTACGCAAACGCTAATAACTCGGCGTTAAACTCCCTGTAACCTGGTACCTCTTTCCTACTTTAGAGGCGTTAAATCCCCTATCGTCGTCAAGCGTGGTAGTGTGACCAACCCCAACGATACGTATATCAACGGTACGCTGACCATCGAGAAGGCTTCTCAGACTCTGACGTGGGAACAAGAGTTCAGCGACATCAGTCAATACGACCAGATAGAGCTACTAGCAGTGGCATCGTCTGGCCTTGAAGTGACCTACGCTATTGAGGGTGACCCGATATGTGAAATCGTGAAGATTGGCGACAAGCAATACATAGATTGCAAGAGCGATGGCATGACGATTATTGTGGCAATGCAGGAGGGTAGCAATAACTACTGGGCAACCACGAAGATGTATAAGCCAGTTCTCATCAAATCGGCAACAGGAATCTATGCTCTGGAGAAGGGTGTTGATGGGGACGTGAGGATCTTTGATGCATCAGGTCATCGCCTCAGGAAACTGCAGAAGGGCGTGAATATTCTCAAGCTGAGTGATGGAACGACCCGAAAGGTATTCTTGAAATAACGCTTGGCAGCAAGCTCTTATGAATCTTTCATCGAGCAAAAGGTATTGGGTTTTTCGCAAAACCCGGTGCCTTTTGCTCAAAAGTCGGTGGGTTTTGGACGAAAGGCACCGCCTTTTATAAAGGTACCATAAATCTCCAACTAATCAGACACATAATCAACTTGTATGGATTTTCGTTAGATAAGTGCAGATTTATGGTTCCATAACCGTATGATAATGAAACACATTTTTCAGGTAGCACCTCTCACACCTCCCTCACCTCGCTTAGCCGAACGATACTTGCCTAGCAAGAAGTTAGGTGTCAGAGGTGTGAGAGGTGATACCTGAAAAGTGTCAATAGCTAATTATCTGTCATGCTCCTGCCCCTAGAGATATGGAGGCCGGACGGCGACCTCCATATCTTTGTGCTCTGTGTACTGTTTATGCACGATTCTAAAAAAATATTGCCTAAGATTTGGAAGTCTCGTAAATACTTCGTATATTTGCACCAGATATTTAACAACTGATGATATGTTAGGAAAAGAATTTCCCCACAAGCCTGTCACAGGCCAGTTCGCGAAAGAACTTCGTGAAGCATTGGTACGTGCTCGAACTGGGAACTTGAATCAGTCAGAAATAGCAAGTGTTCGCCGTTCTGAGAAAGTGTTGAGTAAATACAATGCAGTCTGGAAGTAACGAGTCGGAATATGTGGATTTAGTGTTTGAAAGAATTGATGATGCATCAGTTCTTTCAAATTTTTATTGTGGTATCCGGGAAATGGATGATTTTATCCATGAAAAGCTCCAAGATTACCTAAACAAAACAGAATGTGAAGCTTATGTTATTAAACTTCGAGATAATATAGTAGCGATACTTTCTTTAGGTGAAGACACTCTCTGTCTTGATGAAGATGACAAGGAAGATATGCGGTTGGGCTTTGTTCCTAAGCCGGATAAAGCATTAGAGGAACAAAACTATCTGTCTGAGAAAGAATTTTCCGCTATAGAAATCACATATTTGGCAGTAGATCAGAATTGGCGTGGACAGGGTATAGGTGAATATATAATAAGTCAAGTGGAAAACAAGGTACAACACGATTATCCGGATTGTGAATTTATGACAGTTGAAGCATATAAGACAACTGGATATTCGGCAGTGGGCTTTTATAGTCATTGCAATTTCACACCAGCAGAGCCTCCACTTGGATATAAGGACACACTTCGAATGTATAAGGTGCTTCATCCAATAAAGAAATGCTTTTAGATAGAAACCGTTCGAATATATGAAGAAATTGATTTTTGCATCCCTTGCCGTACTACTGCTGACAGCCTCTGCGCCGCACCACATTACCACGATTTTCATTATCGGCGACTCCACGGCGGCTCTGAAAAACCTGTCGAAAGGCTCTCCGGAAAGAGGGTGGGGCATGGCCCTGCAGTGCTACTTCGACGATACCTTCATCCGAGTGGACAATCATGCCGTCGATGGCCGTTCGTCCAAGAGCTTCATCGATGAAGGCCGTTGGGACCGAGTGTTGTCTCTCATTCGTCCTGGCGATTATGTCATCATACAGTTTGGCCATAACGACGAGAAGCCCCAGCCAGATCGTCATACTGATCCTGGCTCCACTTTCGACTATAACCTTGCCCGTTTTGTCCGCGAAACCCGTGAACATGGTGGCATACCCGTTCTCATGAACTCCGTCGTGCGCCGAAACTTCTTGCGCCCTGTAGCTGCTACTGAGAATGCCGACGATGAGGCCTTGCGCAATACTACTTTCAAGGATGGCCCCCAGATGGTTGAGGGAGACTCCCTTGTCGACACCCACGGACTCTATGCCGTAGCTCCACGCGATGTTGCCAGACGTATGAACTGTGTTTTTGTCGATGCCAACCGCATCACACACGACCTTGAGCAGTCCCTGGGCGTTGAAGGTTCCAAACGTCTCCACATGTGGTACAGGCCCGACGAGCATCCCGCCCTTCCCAAAGGCCGCCAGGACAATACCCACTACAACGCCTATGGAGCCCATCAGGTTGCCAGTCGACTGGCAGAGGCTCTGACCATTGAGATTCCCCTGCTTCAGAAATACCGCACTAACGATAACCCCTGCAAAATGCCGTAGGCTTCCTAATTCGTATCCTTATTCACGTATTTCCCCGTTCCTTTACACTCGGTACAGGTGTAGCGGCCGTCGGGAGTACGGCCCATGCCATTGCAGGCTGGACACTTGCCTTGCTGGCGCAGACGTTCGGCCTCCTTGGCCTGTTGTTTGCTGGTGGGATGGGAGCCTCGCGACTTCTGGCCATTCTCGACAGCAGCGTGTACGTCGCTCTCGATGAGGGTGCTCACTACTTCGGCGCACGAGGCGAGAAGAAAGGCTGTGAAGCACAGCGTGGCGATGGCGGTGATGGTTCGTTTCATTGCTTGGAATAAGATGAAGGCCAGACGAACGTGGAACGTGTCTGGCCTTCGGGATATCAAAAATGTTATTAAGAGGTTGCTTCTTACTTGGCCTCGGCAACTTCATCCTCGCGGATGGTCTTACCCATGGTGAGGTAAGCCACAGGAGCGGCGATGAAGAGCGACGACAGGGTACCGAAGATAACACCGAGAATCATGGCGAACGAGAAGCTGCGGATAGAGTCACCACCGAGGATGAAGATACAGAGCAGCACGATCAAGGTCGTCACAGAGGTGTTGATGGTACGAGCCAGGGTCTGGTTCAGCGAGTCGTTGAACAGGTTCTGACGGTCGCGCTTTCCGAAGAGCTGGATGTTCTCACGGACACGGTCGAAGACCACCACCTTATCGTTGATGGAGTAACCAATCACGGTCAGGATAGCACCGATGAATGTCTGGTCGATTTCGAGCGACATGGGTACCCAGCCCCACAGCACGCTGTAGAAGCCGATGACCACGAGGGCGTCGAAGAACAGAGCGACGGTAGAACCTACTGAGAAGGCTACGTTGCGGAAACGAATCAGGATGTAGATGAAGATGGCAATCAGGGCGATGATCACGCTGATGATAGCGCCATAGGTGATATCCTTAGCCACCGACGGTCCAACCTTGGCAGAGCTGATGATGGAACCTCCCTCGCGGATATCGGGGTTCTTGAAGTCGCTGACCTCGGCCTGATTAATAAGGTTGGCCTTCTTCAGGGCGTTGTAGAGGATGGTCTCAGCCTTGTCGTCAACCTCGGGATTGTTGGACTCGATGTCCCAGTTGGTA
>Ga0310690_10002187_pt1 | contig 32521 bp, 51 predicted proteins | sample AusTroGonzalo_MG_2_FD_207661 | JGI IMG/M metagenome (GOLD analysis project Ga0310690, IMG submission 207661) | Bovine rumen microbial communities from tropical cattle in Woodstock, Queensland, Australia - Gonzalo_04 (v2) (version 2) | ecosystem: Host-associated > Mammals > Digestive system >...
TGTCCTTTGGGGGTAGCGAAAAAACGCCGACCGGGGGGAGGTCAGATCTTCTCCCCGTGGTGCCACCGATACATGTTGCTTCCTTCGCGGAAGTAGTTGTAGTAGTAGAGCGGCCGGATCGTGCTCACCATCAGCGTGTAGGTGTACGGATCGAAACCGACCTTCTTGAGGATCTCCAGCATGAAGGCATCGTCTTCGGATGGTTGGTAGTTGGGGAAACGTGTGCCGCCTATCAGCTGGCGACTGATGACGTATTGCCAGACCATGGAGAAGTATTGGCGCCGGAACGTGTCGCTCTCATAGCGCGTCCAGATGATGTCGCGTCCCTGTGCCACATCGAGCGCATCACGCACTGCGGTGTTGTAGAGAAGCCAGTCATCGCCGTCCATGAACCAGACGTATTGGCCTGTGGTGATCTCCAGTCCTGCGTTTCGGGCAGGCCCACAGCCCTGCGTGGTGCAGTTGATGATGCGGCAGGGAAGACCGCTGTCACGGATCACGCCCTCGGAGTTGTCGGTGCAGTTGTTGAGCACGAACAGGATCTCAACGTGGTAGTCGCCATAGTCCTGCGCCTTCAGCGACTCAAGCATCGGCTGAAGGAATTTCTCCAGGTTATAGACTGGGATGATGATGTCCAGATCTACTGGGCGTTGATGCAATGTCTGCATATGCTCTCACCTTCGTTCAGCGTCTTCCTCATAGCGCGTGCGGTTGGAGAGTTGAGCACCTCGGCATAGGTCTGCGTGAACAGATTGCCGAACAGGCCGGTATATCCATAGTCCATGCAGCACATTAGAACGTCGCCGTTCGGGAGCAGGACATTATGGTTCATGTCTTTGCCAGATGTCGCGCACCAGAGTGAGCGGTTCTGACCGATGGTGATGTGCGGCCGGCACTCGACGGATCCGGCGCGGTCATGCATGAACGTGATGATGTAGCGGTTCTTCATGTACGGAAGGACGCGCTCATCAATCATGCCGTGGCAGGAGTAGTTGTTGCACTCCCAGTTCCGCAGGACCTCCAGATATTCGTCGGTGATATTGAAGTGCGAGCGGCCCTCGCAGTCCGGTAGGTGGATGGTCACCACGTTGTACTGGACGCCGGCGAGCCGTTCCCAGTCCTTCATCGTCGCTCCCTGAAGAGTCGTGTACAGCGCCAGAGAATAGCCTTTTTCGGCGGCATACAGAATCATGTCGGTACAGCGCTTGTTGGCGAACGGTTCGCACATGCCGGAGAAATCAATGCGCGTCCCGATGGGCACCTTATCGAGCGCCGCCTTGTAGTCATCGAAGTCCATGTCTGTCGGGCCCTGGTAATGCGACCGGAGCAGCGCTTGCGGGCAGTCCAGGCAGTTGACCGGGCAGCCGATATGTGTTGTTATTTCGAGTCGTGCACTCACAGCAGCTGCACCCTCCCCATCTCATCGACCTTGTACCGTTTGTCGGGCTTATGAACCAGAGCGTGGCAGTCCCGGCACACCAGCTGAAGATTGTCCCAGTTGAGCACCACGTCGGGATCTTTGATGTTGTCAGGAGTGATGTGGACGATGTGGTGCACTATAACGCCGGGCCGGTATAGTCCCTTCGAGAGACAGATCTCACAGAGACCGCCGACCGATTTGACGTAGGCTGCACGGCAGTCCTTCCACGCCTGGCTCTTGTAGAAGCCCTTTGCGAAGTCTTGCATCTCTTCCTCCCCGACGCAGCAGTGCCCCCTCCCCGCACCTGATACATCGCGCCACGTCTGTACCCCGAAAATCCAAATAATAATCTTTTGGGGAACGCCCGGTTTCCCAGGCGCCCCCCTCAAGGAGGAAAAGCAAAAGAAGTGACCCCTGGTTGAGCCACTTCTTCAGCTTATCTTTTTACCACAGATTTTGATTCACGTTGCCTTAACTTTTTTCAAAATCCACAGTTTTTCCCGACCAAGTAGATAAACCTTGACCGTTTTCGGTAGGCAACGTCCCGGCTCATATGGAGAACCATCGCGGCGCCTTCGAGGGTGTAGCGTCTTTTGAAGTCCACCATATCCACCAGACGGACAATGACAGCGCCATCCGGCCAGGTAGCCACCTCCCAGAGAGCGTGGTCGACAGCATTGACGAGATCCTCCTCACGGGCCGAGAGCTTGCGGCGTGTTGCCACATTCTCCGTCGGCCTGGAATTGCCACCTCCGCGTGGCATCCCGGAATAGGCCGGTGTGATGACCACATCAGGATCCGACTGTTGAAGCGCCTTCAAATACGGGTAGATCCGCAGGAGCTTCACCACATTCGGGTGCCACCAGTGCTTATACCGTCTCGTGCTGCTCATGTTGTCTCCAACCTTTCCGGAACGATTCCCTGTACCGTCTCCCACCAGGCCACTTGAACTCGACCGTGTAGTAGCGCCGCTTCGGGTGAATGTAGACCACCTCGCCGACAACAGGCTCATAGATCTTGTTGCCATGGTAGTCGACGTGAACGAACGGATACTCCAGCACCTTATCGCCACACTTGATCATCGCCACAGGTGCCCACCTCCTTCCGCATGGTCTCAATCTCTTCGAGAAGGCTCCGGCGGTACTCCTTCACATCGTCGGATCCGATGGCCTTGATGCGATAGTTATGAAAGATCATCGTCATCCCGTGCCAGTAAACCTGCTCGAAGGCGTCGAGCCCGTCCGGCATAACTCCGCCCTCCCAGGCGGCCTTCTCGATCTCTTGGATGCGTGTTAGGTTTGCCATGTGATTGTTTACCCCTCCCTGTCTGAATACGCGGCGACAATGCTCGTGGAGCCCTCCCAATACATCCGGACCGTGCCGGTGCTGCCGTGCCGGTTCTTGGCAAGGATGAGCTCGATGTCACTGCCGTCCTGGTCTTCGTTTTCGTCGTAGTAGCTGTCGCGGTGAAGAAAGATGATTCCGTCGGCATCCTGCTCAACGGCGCCGGTGTCTCGCAGATCCGCGAGCTGCGGCCGCTTCTTGGTGCGCTTCTCGACCTCGCGGTTCAGCTGGGCAAGGCAGAGAATCGGGATGTTCAGCTGACAGGCGAGCTGTTTCAGGCGCCCACTGATCAGCGTGTAGTCCTCATAGCGGCCTTTCGCGTCGCCCTCGACGGAGATCAGCCCGAAGTAGTCGATGACGATGAGACGGCAGTCCTTGATCTGGCGGACCATCGCGGAGATGTCGCTCACCGTCAATCCGAAGCGGTTATTGACATAGAGCGGTCGGTCTTTGAGTGCGTTCAGCGCCTCCTCCATATCAATCTGCTCGTCCCACGTCAAGTCGCCACTGATGAGCTTCTTGTAGGGCATGCGCTTTTGGTACGCGATGCGCTTGCACATGACCTGCCACTTCGTCATCTCAAGCGACACGAACAGGACCGGCTTGCCCTTGGAAGCGACATATTCAGCAATGTTGAGCGCGACCGTTGTCTTGCCCATGCCAGGCCGAGCACCGAGCACGTAGAAGCCGGCGCGGATCAATCCGCCGCCGAGCATCCTGTCGAGATCCTCCCAGCCGGTGGTGACATAGGCTGCCGACGGATCCTTGATGATCTCGCGCTCTTCCTTAAGAAACTGCTCCGCCCACGCTTCGGATCCAACCACCTCGGCCGAGGACGTCTCGTCGAGAACGGATTGGAGAGAGGTCAGCCCCTCAACCGCTTCGGTGCGAAAGTCGCCGCCTGGCTCCGTCAGCCGCTCGCCGATGGCCGCTATTTTCCGCATGGCGGCGTTCTGCTTTACGATGGCTGCGTATTCATCCGCATTGGACGCCGTGACGGTGGTCTCCATGCACTCCAGCAAATACCGCTCCATCAGCGCAGTGTCTTCGCACCTGGCTGCCACCGTGATCGGGTCAATCGGCACCCGGTCCGCATCCATCCGGAGCATCACCTCAAACGCTTCCCGGCATGACTTCGACCCGAAGTGATCAGGCCGCATCTTGACCAGCATCACTTCCAGGCAATCCTCGTCTATCAGCATCGACCCGATCAGGGCTTGCTCCGCCGTGAACGTATCAATCAGCAACTTTCGTCACCCCCCATCGTCCATCACCACTCGCCACAAGACCCTTTTTCTTGGTGGCGTGGCGACGCGATAAGCGTTCGCCATCGCCTTCTATATTATTCTTAGGGAGAATGCACGTTTCGGTGCTCGTTTTGGTGTACGTTTTTCGACTCCACTTCTGGAAAAATGCCCATTTTTCAACGGTTATCTCGGTCACGCCCCGGTGTACGTTTCGGTGCACGTTTCGGTGCACGTTCACCTTCACCATGCCGGCATCCTCCCATTTTGCCAGGATTGTGTTCAGTTTTCTGCGTCCCCAGCCCCATCGCTCCATCAGGTCCTTTTTTGACCAGTAGACGCCACCCGGCTTTTGGTGAATTTTGACTCCGGCGATCTCAATGTCCTTTTCCGTGTTCTCCGCCAGAAGAAGAAGGTCGACCCATGCGTGGCCCTCGTCGAACGGCTTTGCCATCCAGATTGTGTTGTCCAGTAGTGAGTGATGGAGCTTAATCCACCCTGGTTGCGGCATCCACCTTCACCCCCAATATCTCGCAGATCCGCCGTCCGGTGGCGGCAGGAGTACAGAACTCCCACCGCACGCCGTAGCGGTCGCTCATTGTTCTCATTGAGACCATCAGCTGCTTGGAGGGCCGAGGATGGTGCCCGCGCCGGGCCAGAGGGTTCTCCCAGGTGGCGACCTCGTCCAGGCTGGACACCTCGGTGTCCTCGATCAGGATGACGAGCTGGATCCCATCCTCCTTCGCCCGGATGCACTCGCGCCGGAAGCGGTCATGGTCGCCGACGATGTTGGAGTAGACCTCTTCCAGGCCCTGCTTCGTGTCGACCACGATGCTGGGTGCTGCCATATAGTCGCCGGTGTCGAGTTTTACGCGGGTGAGCTTCACGCCGTGCCGCTCCATAAAGCGTCTGATGTTCTCGTGCTGACCTATCTTCTGGCCAGTGTCCTCATAGATGGTCATACCTCAAAGGGCAGGTCACCCAGATCGTCGAGCGGGTCGTGGGTGGTCTCCGGCTTGGCGCCGCTCTCATAGGTGGGTGCCGGCACGGTGAAGTTGCCCTTGGTGTAGTCTTCCAGGGTGAGCAGCTTGTCGAAGCGGTTGCGGTGGTCATCGTAGCCGTGCTTGTTGGTGTAGTGCTCCTCCGTCAGCAAGCCGTAGAAGTGCTTCTTCAGGAGCTTCTTCTCGTTGCCGTCGAAGGTGAAGGCGGTGTTGGCGCTTTCGATGGCCTGCATGTTACGCTTGAACAGACCCATCGCCTTGCCGCCATAGGCCAGGTACAGCGTGAGCGGCCAAAAGCCGGCGCGCTCGGCGGTCTCGGACGCGTAGTCCTTGAACTCGCCGGCAGCGATGTCGCACTCGCAGACGAGCATCGGGTTGCCCTTGCTGGAGACGGTGTCCTCCACACGTGTGATGACGAATTCATAGGCACCGGCGACAGGCTTGTCGATCCGGTTGGAGATCTTCGCATTGCGGTATTCGTTCATGTCGATTTTCATAAGTCCTCCTTAAAAGTCTTCCAGGGCCTTGATGACCGTGGTGATGTCGTTGGGGATGCTGTCCGACTCGAAGGCGCCCATCGGAGCCTTGCAGGTCGAAGAGGGGTCGCGGGTGATCAGGCGGTATTCGCCGTCCACCTGCTTGGAGATCAGCACCGTGGTGAGGTACTTTTCCAGGCCGATCTTGTTCAGCTTCTTTCCGTTGGTCAGGATCCGCGTGAACCGCTCGCCGGTCATGTCATCGACCTCGGTCTGCGTGTGGGCCAACAGGACGATCGTCAAGTCATCGCGCAGCTTGCTCGACAGGGTGACGATGTCGTAGACGGCCCAGGCGAGATCCGACCATTTGTCATAGTTCTTCTCGGCCCGCCGGCGGAACTCGTCGGCCACCATGATGGAGTTGATGGTGTCGATGACCACGGTCTTGATGTGCTTGTACTTGTCAGAGCTCTCACAGGCCCGAAGGCAGGTCAGGACAGTGTTCTGGTCATCGGTGCGGATGTAGTTCTTGTTCTCGGCGCTGTAGACCTTGCGCCAGCCTTTCCAGGACAAGCCCTTGCCGTCAGCGTCGATGTAGAGCGTGGTCTTTGGATCCAGCGTCCGCATTGCGGTGGTTTTGCCGGAGCCGGATTCGCCCATGATGCAGATGCATTTACTCATTGTTTTCCACCCCCACAATCTGCAACGGGCACTCCATCCCGATGCCGTTGGTGTCGATGATATACTCGCCGGTTCTCCGGCACTGGTTGCGGCTGTAGGTCTCCAGCAGGGGACAGTAGCGGCAGCGCATCTCGTCTTCAGGGAAGTAGATGTCGACGCGTGTGCGGATGTAGGTGGAGACGCCGCGTACTTTAAGATTTGCCATAAAACCTCACTTTCTTAAACTAATCCCACGTAGCGAAGAACCTGACTCCGCCGACCTCGGTGACGAAGCGGAGCGTCTCGTGCCACGCAGAGTAGCAATATCGGGTACTGTAGAAGTAGCGCGCATCCTCGAAGTCGGTGTAGCGGTAGCCGGAGCAGAAGATTTGGTCGTAGGCCGTCTCGGCTGCGTCGCTGATCCAGGACGCGGGCCCGGTATAACCATAGTCGTGCAGGATCTGAACGATGCTCCGGTTCCAGCCGTCCGCTTCACAGGAGTTAAACAGGCACTGGGTGACGCCGGCACAGATGAGGTAGTCGCTCCCGCCCTCGGCGGTCAGCACCCGAAGGATGTAGTCGACATCGTCGGCGCTTGGGCCGTTTGATGGGATATATCCCCTTTCGGGTATAAACTCCGGTGTGGGCTCCTCAATTGCATCCGATGGGGTATAATCTGCGTCAACTTCGTCAGAAAAAGTGGGTGGTTCTTCTGCCGGGTTATCATCCGTGATATCGTCATCGGGAATAGTGACATTGTCATCGGGAATAGTGACATTGTCACCGATATTCGTCACGAATTTTGCAATTTCCTTTGTTGGCGCCAAAGCGACATCCTGAAGGGACTCCAAAGTGCCATTTTCGACCATCTTTGGCGATTCTTCATAGGAAAAACGTGAAGAGTGGCCGATGACCGTGAAAATCGCAAAAACCAGGGCGACTCCGACGATACATTTCGGCAATTTCTGGCGGAGTTTGCCAGCGGCCTTACGTTTCTCCCTGGCCAGGTGGCGCTGATAGTCCGCCTTCGGGATGCAGCGCTCCGGGCAGGGCTTGCGCTTGCAGTTGGTACAAGGGTTCACGTCTGTTCCACCTCGCCTTCAGTTGTTCCAGTTGAAGTGGTACATTCGATGTCGCTCTGGTCCTTTCGCTCACCACGGGAACAGTAGTCTTCTTCGCCCCTCACAAAACTCCCCCCAATCACATATGTGCAAAAGTGGAGGTTCCAATTGGGTTCATACTTCCACCATTTGCAATCCTTGCAACGAATAACAGCAACCACATCCTCAACGCGTTCAACGCGTTGGGTGCGTTGGGTTGCGTTGGAAAGAACACACGCCCCGGTTTTCCCGCAGTACCCAGAGGGAGAGCGAAATGAACAAATCCGTTGGCATAGTTTATCACCGACCATCGCTCGGCTCCTTTCTTTCGCCGTCTGCACAGTACCAATCGTCAGAAACAATCCTCACTTTCATAGTATGATTCGGCGGAACATTGCACCATCTTGGTCTACCACCTATATCAAGCTTGCTATGTTTGCAATCCCGGCAGCGCACCACCTCAACCGCATCGACATCAGGCTGCCTTGCGATTATGGCCTGGAACACGCCCTTGTTTTCGTCCGCATCCGGCCACCAGGCGAAGTGGGCGAGGAGCTTCTCACGATTGATCAGACTCATTGTCATCCTCCTCCCACGGCGCCGGCGGAAGCGGCATCCGGTAGCGCACCTCGACGTGCTCCCATCCGTGCTCCTCAAGCGCCCATCCGTCATCCTCGGTCCAGCTGACGAACTCATAGGCACCTTCCAGGTGGAGCCCCTCGGCCTTGACGAAGCCGTAGCAGACGCCGAGCACCACCTCGTTCTCCAGCGGGAGCTGCTCGTCTGCGCGGATCCAATCACACTTCTTCATGCTTCTCCTCCTTCGCATACCGCTTCAGGAGCCGGTCCAGATAGAAGGCTGCCTTCTGGATATCCTCCAGATAGTGGCCCTTCAAAGGGGCGCGCCAGACATACTTGAAGACTTGTCCAGCAAGCCAGGCGTCTGTCGGCACCTTGTAGCCCGCCAACGCCGACTCTATGGCATCGATACACTCGACCGTGCCGGCGGTGTAGTGGAAAGGGTGGTTCACGTTGTCGGCAGTTTTGGCAGTCTGTTCCGTTTTTGCCGGCGCCTTCTTCGTGACCGTGCCAGGCTTGCGTCCGCGCTTCGGCTTCTCCGGGATCTCGACGCCGATGCTCGTCAAATAGGCTTCCATCTTGCTCCGCGTCACCAGGTTCATGTCGGCCAGGATCTGGACCTGTTCCCACTTGTTCTTGGCTTCCTTCATCGTGGTGATGATTTCACTCTTTGTCATTACCATCACGCAACCTCCCAGAGCATCGGGAACAGTTTCTTCATGTCATCCCAGTCAATGGGCAGGGAGACGAATTCCTCGTCCTTGCAGCCAGCCAGAATGAAGGTGCCGTAGACCTTAATGCCGTAGATGTCGGCGTTGTATTCCAGGCCCAGAGGGATGCCTTCCTCGTTGGCGATGAGCACGATGCCGGGATACTCGTCCGTCTCGCGCGTCAGGGTGACGGTCTCGATCCAGCCGTCCACCGTCCGCTGAAGGTTCTCCAGGGTGTTCGAGATCCAGACGTGACGCGGCCGTCCGCCGGGATCCTTGACCAGGACATAGATTTTATTTGCCATTGCTTTTCCTCCTAATAATTCATCTGAAGTCTGCCAGGCTGTTGCCCTCCATCATATCGTCGAGCTCCTCACACTCGACGGTACTGAAGAGTCGTGCGAACCTGCCCAGCTCGCCCTTGAGCCGCAGGTGGCACTTGTGGCAGACTTTCTTGCCCGGCATCTTATAGCCGGTATCGCATTCTGAACACGGCTCCATCTCGGTGATGTTAGTCGTGCCACAGTAGGGACAGGCCGGGACGATCATCCGGTACGTGGGATCAAAGCGGTCCACATCGTCCTCAATGAAAAACGGTTCACTGAATTCCGCTTCACAATAGTTGCACCGCCAGCGGCGCTCAAGCAGCGGGCCGTTATACATTGCCTTCACCCGCGTTCTGCACGGCGTACTCCCAGACGTTCAGGAGCTCCTCCTTGAAGTCGATGGTCTCGCCGACCCTCATGCAGTTCGGGCACACATCGATGCCGCTGCACGCCACGCCGAAAACACCAGGGACGCCACGCGGACGGTCGGAGAGACTCGCGCCGACACGGTTCGGGTCGAACTTTTTGCCGCAGATGTCGCAGTGGTAAACTTTCACTTCTCCAGCACCTCCACGAGCTTCATGAACGCACTCGCGCACGTGGCAGCGCCGATGATGATCATCACATAAGCGATAGTTGACATGTCTTTTCCTCCTTAAAGCAGCGGCCGAAGCCACTCAATGAGTTCATTCTTCGGGATCTCCAGAACCTTCCGGAGCGTCCGGAGCTGGCCGATGTCCCACATGTCCGGCTCGTTGTTCCTCCGCCAGATCGTGGGATAGGTCACGTCCATCGCTTCCATCAGCGCCTTCTGGGATCCCAGCTTCTCCTTCGTCCTCTCCCGCAGCGCGATCCGGAACGGTTCGTATTCAGCCGGGTGCAGTGGCTCGACGAAGTGGTTGTTTTTTCTCCTTCTTGACACTTTTTCCTCCTTCACTGTCCAGATTTTTGGACTCTGCGCGTGCTATGCTTGTTCCCGAAGAAGATCATCAACGGTCACGCCGAAGTAGTCGGCCACGGCTTTCACGTTGTTCACGCGGGGCATAGAGTCGATCCATCCCTTGATGGTGGCGTTCCCAAGGCCGAGCTCACGCTCCAGCGCGGCGATGGAGATCCCCTTCTGCTCACAGAGCTTCTTGACGTTCGTGTAGATCAAATTAACACCTCCCAGTGGACGAAATTAGAAAACCCTTGACAAGATTTAGAGAAAAGTCTAAAATAATAGTTACCACACCAATTTCAAACTATCTCACGCGGTGACGATTAGGGTATTTCCTGTGTCCAAGGTCTATTATAGAGATTATTCCCTAATTGTCAACATAAAAATGGGAAATTTCCTAAATTTTTTGGAGGGCAGTATGGGAACGACTATCGAACGGATTAGGGAAGCGTGCAAAGAGCGCGGAATCGCGGTGTCCACACTGGAGAAGGATCTCGGTTATTCCAACGGATACCTGAACCCGAAGAAGGCAAAGGATGTCAGCGGAACGCGCCTGGTCGAGATTGCCAACTATCTCGGAGTTACCGTTGCCTATCTTCTCGGAGAAGAAGAAAAGGCCACCGTCCAAGAGGACGATGACCTGATAGCGATCCGCGACGCACTCAAAGAGAACCCCGCGTTTCGTGCACTATTTGAAGCGAGTGTGGGGGTACCGGCCAGCCGGCTGTATGAAGCGGCGGCGCAGCTGGCCAGATACAAGGAGGAACAGAATTGACCCTGATTGAGAATGCCGACTACTTCATCAGGGTAGTGGATCTCCCGTTGGGTGTGGGTGGAGTGGTGACGCCGAATGAGGACGGCACCTTCTCCATCTACCTCAATGCGCGCAACAGCGACCGGAAGCAGCGGAGCAGCTGCGACCATGAGGTTCGGCATATTCAGCACGATGATTTCTATAGGGATGTGCCAGTGGATCAGGCAGAGAAGGAGGCGAGCGGATGATTGTACCGCAGCCGAAGAAGATGAAGAGCGGCCTGTGGGAGATCCGGCTCCGCGTCAACGGCCGCACAGAGTTCGTCACAGCGCGGTCGGCGACGGAGTGTAAGAGACAGGCAGCCTATCTCAAAACGCATCTACAGGCCCTTAAAAAGGCCAAAGGCGAAGCGGACAACATGACCCTCCGGGAATGCCAGGAAAACTACATCGACGCGCAGAGGGCCGTTCTTTCGCCTTCTACGATACGATGCTATGAGGTCTACGCACGCCGGCGCTGGCCGGAATATCAGTATTGCCGCGTCGGATCCATCGACTGGCAACGGATGGTAAATGACGAAACAGCGGTGGTGGGACCGAAGACGCTGAAGAACGCGTGGGGCCTGGTACACGCATCGCTGCTCTATGCCGGACTGCCGGCACCGACGGTCAAACTTGCCAAATGTCCAGTCCGAGAGATTCCGTTCCTTCAGCCCGATGAAATCACAAAGTTCATGGATGCGGTGAAGGGAAGGTCCTACGAGATCCCGGCCCTACTGGCACTCCACGGCCTTCGTCTCTCCGAAGTCCGGGCGCTGAAATGGGAGAACGTCGACCTCCAGCGCGGCCTGATCCGGGTGCAGGGCGCCTTGGTTCGCGGCCCCGACGGCAAGGTGGAGAAGAAGACGAACAAGACCGCAAAATCGTCCCGGACGATACCTATCCTCATTCCTGCCCTTTACAGGGCCCTGGATGCATCTTTGCCAAAAGAGGGTAATGTATGCCCCATCGGCGAACAAACGCTCCTGGACGATGTAAAGCGCTCCTGTCGCCGTGCAGGTGTCACAGAGGTCGGTGTGCACGGTCTTCGGCACTCCTTCGCGTCCCTGGGTTACCACCTCGGTATCTCCGAGCGCCAGCTGATGGAGTGGGGCGGATGGGATGACATCAACACGATGCATCGGATCTACATCCGGCTCACCAACACGGGCAGATCCGAAGCGGCCGACAAGGTTCGCGAGTGGTTTGCAACTGCGGAATAGTTGCAAAATCAGCTGCAAAATCTGCACATTTTTTACAACGAGAATATGCAGATAAGCAAAATCGTTTTGCAAAATCATCCGCAGAATTTTGGTTTTAGCGGAGCAATTTGAGGCTTTCTGTTGGTGCTTTTTGCGAGAAAATGGCATTATTTTGGCATCGCATTTCCGCAAACCCTTGTGGCACAGGCGTTACGTGGCACATAGAGGAAAGTTCGAGTCCCACCACCGGCACCATTTTTGGGAAACCCTGTAACCACAACGGTTACGGGGTTTTTCCTTGTGATACCAACGGTTTCCGGGCTTTTAAAACGTATATCAAAATGTTGTTTTTCGCCCTTTTTGGCATATCCGTATAGCAAAATATTAAAAAATTTTGGCATTTTTTTGGCACGAAAATTTTACCAGTTGTTTCCAGTAACGAAAAAGCCCCCAGAGGATCTCTCCTCCGGGGGTGATTTCATAGGTGAAAACCGTGGGTCTCCATCCGTTTCGTCTTGCCCTGAAACAGGGTCAGGGTGTAGATTTTTGAAGATTTGGGCCGCATGCCGGCACGCGCTGCATAGCCGCCGTAGGTCATGAAGGAGCCGGAGTCGATGACTTCGATGTCCTTCTGTACGACCATCTTGTTATAGGCATCGTAGACGAGCTTGCACCGAGGGTGATCAGACGGTTCGTGGTCATGGCCATAGGCCGCGAAGTCGATGCCCTCGACGAAGTCGGTGCCGTTGTACGCCTTGCAGTCCTTCAGGCGGTGAGCGACGAAGCCGGCGTAGCGCGTCTGGCGCTTGCTGTCCTTGCCGTTCCTGGTGCCGACACCGATGTCGACCACGGCGTAGGTCTGCCGGTAGCGCTCGCCGATTCCGGCTACCAGTGCGGCGTCATAGACCGGGAAATAGCCGACGGTCTTCGTGATCCTGTTGTCCTCGTGGTTGCCAGGAACAATCGCGATGGTCCGGTCGGCCAGATCCTTCAGCTGTTCGATGAACCACATCTTTTGCTCGTGCGGCGTGTACCGGCTGGCGTAGACGTCGCCCTTGGATCCGACGATGGCGTTCTCGCAGTAGTCACCAGCGAAGATGACGTAGTGGTTTGGCTGTGACAAGACGAGTTTCTTGAACGCCGCCCATTTCTGCTCATCGTGGAGCTCCGAGCCCTTGTGGATGTCGTGGGCGAAGAACAGGACGATGGCATTGAACTCTCTAGGCGTGTTGAAGGTTATCGGCTTATTGTCAGGCAGCATAGGCGCTTACTTCAGCAGCTGCGTCCAGGTCTGGGCGCCGCACACTCCGTCGATGTCGAGCGATCTGGACTTCTGGTACGCCTTCAGCGCGGACAGGGTGGCAGGGCCGAAGGACCCGTCTTCTGTCAGCCGGGCGTTGTTATATTTGTTCAGCAGGATCTGCATCGTCCGGACATAGCCGGACTCGTCATTGAGTCGAAGGACAGGAAGAACCACGTTGCACACCTCTTCGTCATTGTCATAGGTTGTCGGATCCGCCAGGAGCCGGCGGTTGATCTCGGTTGCGATAGCGTCCATCCGGGAGTAGATGTATGTACCAGGACAGGCCTTGTTGGCAAACCAGCGGTGAACCGTCAGGACCATCTCGTTCGCCTTCGGCTGGTACTGAAGCGCCTGGGTGCGGTTACCCCACCAGACCAGTCTGGTCTTGCCATGCCGACGCATGATGTCCTCCATGAGATTCAGCATGGATTGCCAGGCTGCATCGCGGACCGCCCATGGCGATTCGACATCACTGGCCACCTCGATCGTGATTGAGCGGTTATCATTCTCTCTGGAGCTGGAACACCACGACGTGTTGGACTCGTCCACATAGCAGCCGATGCGGCCGTCGTAGCCGATGCCGTAGTTGCAACTGGCGTCCTTCTCCGGCTTGGCAAAGATGGCACCCAGTGTCTCGACGCTGCACTGGCCAACGACGCAATGGGGAGTGATGCGGTCAATGGAATGAGTCCTGCCGGCATAGTAGTTCGGGGAAGCGCGGTAGTAGTCTACCATTCGCGAGTTGCTCATACTCGCACCCCCTTACTCTTCGTCGCCGAAGTTTTCGTAGGTCTTCTCCAGGTTGGCCACCAGTTCCTCGCGCATTTCGTTGTTCTGTGCCACCATTTCCTTGTAGGCGTCCTGATGGACCTCGGATTCCTTGCGGTTGTACTGGGCGTTGCTCACGCCGAGCAGAGTGCCGAGACAGACGGACAGGGCCGCGCAGGTCTGGAGCACCTGGTCGCCGTAGGGGAGCCCCCAGACAGTGGAGAGCGCCTGGTAGCAGATGCCGATCGCGTCCAGGAAGACCAGGGCGATCCACTTGAGGATGTCATATGTTCTGTTGCTGAAAATCATGATTTGACCTCCCATTGTTTAACTTCTTTTTCCACGATGTCGATGAATGAGTTTCCCTTCAGGGCCTTATACGCCTTGTACTCCAAAATGAAGTTCTCCATCTCAAACTGGCGGATCGTCTTCGTGTCGAGATGCTTGTAGTATGTGTGCAGCATGTCGGAGCGCAACTGGCACCGGAGGCCGTCACGGAGATCCTTGGCTCCGGTGAGCTTCTCGCGAACGGGCTTGATCAAAAGGATCAGGAGCGCCAGGATGCCGGAGATGGCGCTGGCGTATTGTGCGACTATCAGGATCTGCATTGTTGTCACCTCTTTGATCATGCGTTGTAGACGTCCACGCACTCGTGATACATCTGCCAAAGCGTGGATTTGGTGCGTTTGTAGCGGTAGACGTAGACCGTGCACTTGATGGTGCTGTTCGCCTGGTCGACGGCTGACGCCATTGCTTCTTTGAAATACGACTTATAGCACCGGGCGGTGTAGGCCGGCGCCTTGATTGTAATGGTCGTGTTCTCGCCTGTGGTCGAGCCGAAGGTGGCAGCAGTAGCGGTTGGGTAAATCCCGTAGGAGCCCGTCCACGCCAATTTTTCAGCGCCGGAGGTGTCGTAGTATCTCATCCAGGGAGCGGTGTAGAACGTTCCACAGTAGTTGTAGTTGTCCGTCTCGCTTGCCATGTTTGCGAACGAGGACGGTTTGCGGTGGATGAGCTGGACAATTTCGCAGATCTGGCGAGTCACAGCGGCCACGAGGGTCGTTCCGCTGGCGTAGGCGGTGTTGCTCTCGAAGACGGTCTTGATGGCGTATTCATACGTGTCCAGCGCCGGCGATGTGATCGTGCCGAGCGTAGAGGTCGCCTGGATCGTCTTGGCCGTCGTGCTTGGTGTCCATCCGTTGAAGAGCGTGGCCGACAACTTCACGGTGCCCATATCGTAGGTGGCGATCAACTCCGCATCAGCGCCCCACGGGTTCCAGATGTCTGCCGTGCCGGTGATGAGGGAGCCGTTGGCGTAGGCCTGTTTCCCGGTGGCGATATCAGCTGCCGCAGCTGCGCCGGATGCGATGGTGGTGTCGATGAGTTCGGGCGGGATTGCTCCGACCGTCAGATCCTGCGTCATTCTCTTCCCGGCGACATCAACCGTCTGCGTCTCCCTGGTCGGCGTGACGGCGTAGGAGCCGGAGTAGTCTTCAACGTAGGGCGGCGAAGACAGCTCCGCGCTCATCGTGCCGGATCCCGACAGGGTGCCGTTCAGTCCCAATATCGGGGAGAGTGTACCGATCATTTAGTCCACCTCGTCCACAAGGACCAGTTTCCCGGAGATGAAGGTGTCCACATCGTCGTTGGCGTAGGTCAACTCGATGTCATAGACATAGTCGCCGACCGCCAGAGTCTCGGTGTCGGCAGGTGCCAGGTGGAGCAGAAGGGTCTCGTTCGGGAGCGTCTTCTTGATGGCGGCCTGGGAGTCGTAGTAGTGCCGCTTCATCGCAAAGCGCACCACGTCGCCTTCAGCGGGCGTATAGGTCTGGCCGTTGGCGTTCTTGATCCCGACCACAAGACGCAGCGTGTCGCCCTTCGTCATCGTGATGGTGGTGCCGGAGATAGAAATCATAGTGTGTCACCTCGCTCAAGACAAGCCGCCGATATCCGGGCGGCAAATCAGCTGGATGGTGTTGACGTTATTGGCATAGACGTTCGTGGCATCTTCCTGGCCCTCTTCCAGCCAATGTGTGGTTCTACAGGTGGGCGTGGTGTTGCCCACGTCGATGATGGTGTGCTTGTATGGATACTTTTCTTTGTCCCACGTCTGGGTCACGCCGTTTCCGTCGACATAGGTGTTCGGAGCGTCCTCTTTTGACAGGACGATGCCCACGTGGTTGATGTGGCGCCACCAGGTCGACCTGAGCCACTCGCCCGTCTCTTGCACCTTGTGGCCCCAGAATACGATGTCGCCGGGACGCACATCGGCGAACCCATCATTGACAGATACCTCTTGCCCACGGTCGAACATCCAGTGGCCGAACTGGCAAGCCAGGCGGACCATCTCGGAAGAATCGTGGCCGTCGATATACCGGGACGTGGTGTATTTCATCGGGTTCATGGCCCAGTCATAGTCGGCGGTATTTGCGCTCAATGCGCTCGGCCCGCCATACACGCCAGTAGCATAGGGCGACATGCTGTATGGGATGCCCAGCATGCAGAACATCACATAGGTACTGCAATCGATGCCGTTGGTCTGTGTGGTCACATAGATGGGCGTGTTGCCGTCCTTGTATTCGATGTCGGTCTTGCCGAGATAGGTCTGTGCCACCGTCAAAAACTCTGTAACCAGGGACAAGTTGTTTCTGCGGAAAGTCATCGCCTGTGAGGTGTTGGTGATGACGTTCCCGTCGATATCGTAGATGTTGCTCATGTCACATCTGCCCCCTTTGCGAGATCTCCAGTGCCGGAGTTGCCATAGAAGGTGTCCGTAATGGTATCATACAGACCGATGGCGTTGTCGGATATGCGATAGCACGGATGAAGGTCACGGATTACATCACTGCCGCTTGTGATTTCCATACTGTAGATACGGCATTGTCTGCCCGATGTCGTGCTTGTGTTGCGATAACCAAGAACCATATAGTTCCAAGTTGGAGTAAATCCAAGGGCGGCAAGAACTCCACCATTAACGTTCCAAACGTTAGTATCGTTAATAGTTGCTGCTCGATCGTTTTTGTAATTAAGGCTTAATGTTTGCGGAGTGTTCCACTCCACGGTAGGAGCCATTGACGCATTAGACGAATTAGCTCCCCAGCCCAAATATGATTTCTTTGATGCGTTCGCACCAAACAAAATCCGCCCGTCTGTTATCTCTCTTGTGCCCCAAACAAAGGAATCGCTCGTTCGTTCTGCAACAGAAATAACACTCTTGAAACCAAATGTATCGGACGGAACGACGTCAAGTTCGATCCAACTGTTTGAATCGCCTTCGTTTTCGATGTAGGTAACGTACTGATATGGGAACGCGGTTACCGTGGCGGTGAATGTGGTGGTTAGTTCTCCATAGGTCACCGTGATGGTACTTGTTCCAGCCGTCAGCGTACCGCTCAAGGTGTAGTAATCGTCGCCAATTGTTATGGTGCTGGCATCGTCATAAACACCCTTAACAACAAGGTACTGCTTCAGCGAATCCAGGTCGGCGTTGGTATAGATTGTCACGCTACCCTGTGTAAACACAGCGGAGAGGGCAACCATTTCCTTGAGATCCAGTACGAGTTGGAGTGCGTCGTAATAATCCTGACCGTTGGGAACCGTCCACGCAACATGGGCGAAACACGCAAGGAGCGCTGCCTTCACGTCTTCGGTGAGCCCTTTGCCGGGGATAATCTCCGGGTGTGCAGACAGGTAGGTGCCGACCTCATCGGCCACGATGGCGCCGTAGGCGTCGACATCGGATTCACTGGCGACTGCACCGTCCTCAACCGGGGCGGCTTCGACAGCCAGGACGAAGTTCACCGTGCCGACCACAGTGTTGTTTGCCGTCACGGACAGCTCGCACCAGACATCGCCGGCCACAGCAGTCATCTGGACGTCAGCGTCGACAGATACCTTGTTGTTTGCCACAGTACAGGCGAAGGAGAACACGTTGCCATCCGGTTTCTTGCCGTTCAGCATCACCGTCGCTCCGGACGGGATCGTCCACTCCGTCGAGCCGTTGATAATCGTGAACACAAAGGTCCACATCGTGTCATACTGGGAAACAGGAACGCGAAGCCGTTTGTTATCTGATCCCAGATAGACCAGAAGGTTTTTGGTTATCATTGAATCCTCTCCTTTTAGTTCCCAGCAAACCACCACACGCGGTACTGTGTTCCTACTGGAATTGACGCGTCATAACTTGACGAAATCTGAACGCTTGTATAGGAGCCATTTTTGTAACGATAGGCCTGTGTACTTGACCCGGAAACGTAAGTCGCATTCCTGCCGGAAACGAAGTTAGTAACCGGCGAAGCTGGCAGGGCAGTACAGGAGTAGAAAAACATCAACGACGAAAAGCTGCTTGTCAAGCCGACCGCCGTTCGCAAGTAGTTCAGCAAACCTTGCGTACTTGTGATTCCGTTGCCGCTTCCTACGGTTACCAACGCCCAGTTCGCGGTAAAAGAACCACAAGTGATTGAACCGCTGTCCGGCATACCGCCGCCGCTGATGGCGTTGATGGCGGTTATGAAATCGGCAGGGAATGCCAACTGCGCTGATGTGCCGCCCTTCGTGCGGATGGCGTTGGCCACGGACGTCAGGTCACTGTCGAGCTGCGCGGAGTCTACCAGTTTGTCTACAGACATCAGTAGTTACCCCCTTGCCAAGTGGAAAGAGTCTGTGCCGTCCAGGCGGAACCGTTGTAGACGAGAAACGCACCCGTTGCCGGCGAAGACGGAGCGGCAATGGCCCCGATGTCACTTGCGGTCGGCTTCGGATGAACGTGGTCTCCCTTCGCCCAGGACGTGGACGATCCGGCTGAAGCTGTTCCCAGAGCGGCGGGTGCAGAAGTATACGCAGACGGAACGGAAGGAATAACTCCGCTCGCGAGATCTGTGGCCGGGATGCCGCCGCTTGGCTTCACATACTTGGTGTTCAGCGCAGCCGTAACAACTGCGTTCTGCACGCCGTTCAACGAACTGGTGGACAGAGTATTCTCCAGTTTGACCACGCCGTAGTTGTTGTATCCACCAATCGGGATGGCTGCCACGCCCAGGGAGACGATTGAGGAGCCGTCGATGGTCACATCGCTCACGTCTCCACCGCCGCCACCACCGCCGCCACTTTCAGCGGCCCAGGCGACATCATAGTCAGTTGCAGACGCCTTCTTCAGCACGTAACCGGACGCGCCGCCACTCGGAATAGAGTGGACGGAAGACGAGTCGGCCTTTTCGGACAGAGCGTCATAGATCTCGCCGCCCTCAACCGGGTCGGTTCCGCCGGAGACAATCTTCGTGTCGACCTTGCAAACACCATAATCGCTGGACGATGCCACCGGGATGACTGCGGTACCGCTCGACACGATGGACGAGCTGTTGATCGTGACGTCGCTGACCATGTTGGACGAAAGTCCCATTGAGTCATAGGACCATGTGTTGTCGTTCAGCACAGTGGCGCTGCGAACGGAATAGGTGGCCACGCCGCCGGAGACGTTGGTCAACACAAGGCAGCCGAAGACAATCTTGTTGGACAGGACGCTCGTCGGGCGCATGACAAACGTGGTTGTTGCCGGCTTATGAAGCAGAAGGACGTCCTTCCCGGCGGTATAGGCCGCAGAAATGTCAGCGTAACTTGTCACGCCGTAGGTGGCAAAGAAGGAAGCGCTCTGCCACTCTGCGTCATAATCGTCATCGGACGCCTTTCCCAGCACCTTACCGGCATCGCCGCCGGCGGGCACCATATGGCCTTCGATGGTGGCGACGCTCTGGATCAGCTCGCCGTATGCATCCAGGGCAGACTCGCTGATGACGGAGTCGTTCGTCTTCGGCGCCTGTTCCACGTCAATGATGAAGTTTGCCGTGCCAACAATTGCCGAAGCAACTGCAATGGACAGCTCGCAATATACTTCACCATACACAGGGGCCAGCTGCGAGGTGCTGTCAACAATGATGCGGTTGCCTTCGATGACGCCATCGAGTGCGAACACATTCCCGTCCGGCTTGCGACCGTTCATTACAACAGACGCGTTGCTGGGAATCGTCCACTCTTCGTCATCCAGGATGACTGTGAACACGAAGCGCCATATCGTATCGTACTGGCTGACCGGGATCCTGGTAGGGTAGCCCTCGCCGAGATAGACCGTGACGTTTCGTGTAATCATTTCCAGTACCCCTTTACCGTGATATCTACACCAATCGCACTGGCGGACACTTCGGTCAGGTTTGCATAGACGATGAAGGTCGTGGTGGTCTTCGCAGCTGCATCGTAGGAGTCCGCCACACCGTAATTCGCCAGCAGGCTGTAATTTGTCGTAGGCGTGACCTGAACGACATAGACCGTGTTAGGCAGCGTGAACGGCAGGTAGAACGTAGCGCTCTTCCGAGCCGATGTGGTGGACGAAGTCAGGCCGCCGCTCATGAAGGCTTCAAACTGGCCACCGGAGTATTTCTGCCAGTACCAGGTGCAACCTTCCACCGTGGTGGAACCCTGTGCTTCGACCCACTCCAGGATATTGCCAGCCTTCGTCACGGCCGAGTCGATGCTCGACGCGGACGAGCTGATATTGAGGACTTTGCCGACCGCAGAGTCAATCTGTGCGCCGGTGTAGTTGCTTGTATAATCCGCCATTGTTTCACCCCTTAAGTCGGAATAATCTCGTGGCCGTTGACAAACAGGCGCTTACAGACCAGAGATCCGTCGCCATTGATGTAGGCGTTGACGGTCTTGTTTCCGCTATCGTCCACAGAAGAACACTGGATCAGACCGTAGTCCGTGCCGGTTCCGTCAGGCGTTTTCATACCGATGAAGACGATGTCACGTACCACACCGGCGGCTTCTTTGCGGACCTTAAATCCGCCCTGGTTCTGCACGGAGCTGAAGACGTCGTTGCCCCACCACACGCCGGAATTATAGACGGCGCCAATCATCTCGTTGGCTTCGTTGTAGACATAGATTTTCCCAGCCACATTTGCTTCTCTGCCGAGCGACAGGGTGCCGCCAGAGATCCGGTCGGCGCTGATGGTTGTCGCTGCGATTTCGTCGGCGACAATTCTCTTTGCCGTAAACAGGGCGATGCGCTCCACATCTTCGGCGGTCGGCAGCGTCTGGATCTGTTCGCTCTGCTTGGCCATCGTGTCGGCAATGTTGCTTTTGACGGAGCCAAGGTTGACGGAGATGTATCTGCCCATCAGCACATCCCATTCGATGGAATTGACGCGGGCGGACGCATCCACGCCGAGCTTCTCGAACTTTACCCCGACGGTGTCGCCGAGGTTCACCTGTTCCAGTGCGGCGATGTCCTTGTATTCCTCCGTGGTCTCCAGAGGGACGAAGGACACCTTCCAGGACACCTTCGGCACGCCGATCTGGTTCTGGGTGATGTAGTATTCTGCTGCCGTGACCAGCTGGTCAACCGTGGGAGCAGACTCCCATCTGTCGCTGAAATCAACCGTCAGGATCCGAACGTAGCCGTAGGTGCCGATGGCGGAGACAACCGGAGAATGCACCACGGTGTCCTCGTTCTGCCAGTAGCCCACCACGCCGGTGTAGCACGCATCACAGGCCGCATCCTGTTCCAGATCCGTCATGTTGACTCCGTACCGGACGCTCACGCCGTTGTTGGAGCCGATGCTGTTGGACAGCGTGACGGTGTAGCCGTCCCAGGAATACTCGCCCCCGTAGACATCGAGCAGGGAGCCCTGCTGCCCGCCCATCAGTGCCCAGATGCTCTGGGGAACGGTCACCTTGAAGACGCTCGCCGTCGTTCTCGCCGTGGTAAAGGTAAACGGATTGTTTACCATCGCATGACTGTTCAGCCCGGAGAGGGCCGCCTGGATCCCGTTCGCCGTGTAGGGCTCCACCACGATGCCGGCAAGGTCATAGACCAGATGCCTGGCGTAGACCGTTATAACACCGTCCAACGGCTTCGTGATGCGGTAGATGCGATACGGCTGATTCCCTCTCTGCTCCACGTTCGCCACGATGACGGCACGCAGCTGGATCTCGTCGAACAGAGCGCCGGTGATGGGATACTCCATGACCAGCTCATCCTGGCCGTTCAGCTCGTGTTTCGTGGTGCAGCTGATGGCATCCGCCAGCACACCGACGGAATTGTTCGTCGGCACGGACGGAGACGGATTCTGCACCCAAACCGCCTTGTTCGCCGAGTCGATGACGAACTTACCATTGCTGTCCAGCAGACGCTGAAGGTCGAAGGTGTTCGGGACAAGGTATGGAATCATATCGTCCACCACCTCGGAATAATCGTCACCTTCGTGACGCTGCCTGTCCAGCTGACCGCGTTGGATCCGGCATTGAGGACGGGATAAACACCCGTCACCGCGCCGTCCCTCGCGGTGCTGCCTGTGTAGGCGCGCTGGATAGAACTGTCGAGCGTGATGCTAGTGCCGATGTCGCTGATGGAAACGGTATAGTCACCCACCGTCAGCGTGGCCGCTCCGGAGCCCGTAACCGTTATGATAGGCAGCGCGTCGAAGACGGTTGGGTTGATCAGAGCACCCGCCGACGTCAGCTCGACGGGATCCTCGCCGGATTTGAGCCACCGCTGCGGCATGCAGTCGAAGGTGATGGTCGCCGTGGCAGCGTCGAGCTTGTTGGTGGGTTTGAATGTTATTCCGCCGCGCAGTCTGGCCATGCGATAGACATCGGGATAACGTTCGTCCTCAAGCCGGCGGTAGCCAGGCACAGAGCACAGCCAGGCACGTGCCAGCGCGCTCTTTTCTGCAAAGGGCGGAGTGATCAGCACCGGGTAGGTGACGTTAACGTTCTTCCATCTGCCGTTGTCTATCGTGAGCGTGCCGTTTCTGCCTGGAATTTCGATGATGTCGACGTCCCGCTCCGGGGCATCCCACACTCCAGACCCGGAGCACACCATGCCGTGGTTCCGGCACGATTCTCCGTCGAGAAAAAAAGTGAATCGGTTAAGCAAGCGCCGCCGCCCTCCTCTCGGTTGCCGCCTGGATCTCTTCCATGACGATGCTGGCCAGCTCGTGGACATCCTGTCCCTTTGCTCCGTAGACATTGATGATCGTGTCGCCGGACGCGCCGACCAGCTGCTGAAGCTTGTTGAGCCCCATCACGATCTCGGCGCCGTTGCCGTCACCAAAGCCCTTGTAGCCGTCCGGTGTGGCCATCACGGTGGGAGAGGTGAACATCACGGGGTTCTCATATGCCTTCTTATACCAGTCAATGGCAAAGTGCGGCACGGACGGGGGAGATAGGGAGAACTTGCCAGTAATGGATACGTGCGGCAGTTTCAGTTTCGGCAGCTCCCACTTAAAGTTGAAGAAGCCGCGGATCTTCTCGATGACGGTCTTCACCTTGTCCCGGAGCTCCTCCAGTTTCTTCTTGAAGCTGTCGATTTTCTCCTTGATGGCGTCAACCACACCGATGACCTTCTCCTTGAGAAGATTCCATTTGTCCACGACCCAGTCCGCCACGATGCCGGCGGTCTCTTTGATTTTGTCCCAGTTCTTGTAGAGCAGAACGCCGATGGCGATGACAGCCGCAATCGCGCCGGCCACGATCAGGAACGGCCCGCTGATGGCGGACACAGCCGTCGCAATCATGGGTGCATATGTGAGGATCTGGCCGATGCCGGTGATCAGTTTGCCACCGATGATGAGCAACGGTGCAATGGCTGCCACGACAGCCGTGACCTTCAGGATGAGCTCCGTCTGCTCCGGCGTGAGCTTGCCGAGCCAGGTGGTGAGCTTCTCCACACCGGCGGCGATCTTCTCGACTGCGGGAGCCAGGACTTCGGCGACCTTCGCGCCGAGTTCCGTCATGGCCCCCTGCATCTGGGCCTTCATCTCGTCGAAGGAGTCCTTCGTCTTGCCCAGAGAATCCAGGGTGTCGCCGGACAGAATCAGGCCGAGCTCTTCAGCCTTGTCACCATACTGCTCCAGAGCGGCGCCGCCGTCATCGATGATCCCGGCCAGCTCGTCCGCAGACTTGCCGAACAGATCCATCGCCAGCTGATCGCGCTCGGTCTCGTTGGTGACCTCGGAGAGCGCCTTCAGGGTGTCATAGAAGACGTCACGAGCGTTCCGCATGTTGCCGTCGGCATCCTTCACGGAAACGCCCAGCTTCTTCCATGTGGCATCGTGGCCGGTCATGCTCTTCTTCAGTTTGCTGACCGCACCGGTCATCGACTCAAAGTCGACATCGATCATCTCGGACGCGTACTGCATCCGCTGGAGCTCGTCGGTAGTCAGCCCGGTTTGCTTGGAGAGTGCGTTGAGGTCATCCGCGGTATCCAGCGCCTTCTTGCCGGCGCCGAGGAGTGCGGTACCGAAGGCAGCCGCCGTTGCGGAGACAGGCGTCAGCGCCTTGCCGACCGCTTCGACCTTGCCGCCGACTTCCTGAAGCTTGCCGCCGACGGCCTTCAGCTGCTGGGCAGAGACGGAACCGAAGTTCCGCATCTCCTTCTCAAGGCCCTGAAGGTTCTGCTCGGTTTCGATGATTTCGCGCTGGAGCGCATCCCACTCTGCCGAGCCCTTCTCGACGCCTTCCTGTGCCTTCTTCAGCTCCTCAAGCCGCTCTTTCGTCAGCTTGATGGCATCCTTCAGGCCCTTCTGCTTCTGGGTGAGCAGCTCGACATTGCCGGGGTCCATCTTCAACAGCTTGTTGACGTCCTTCAGGTTGTCCTGGGTGGTCTTGAGCTGTTTGTCTACGCCTTTCAGGGCGCTTTGCAGTTTTGTAGTGTCGCCGCCGATTTCGATAGTCAGGCCAGCGATACGGCCCTTCGCCATGTAATCACCCCTTATAGGCTAAAATCGGTCGAAGTCCTCCTGCGTGGCCACGGTGTTGTACTCACAGGAATCGTTTGCCGATTCTATCATCATATCCACGACCGTGCCGTACTCCAGACCGTCCAGATCGTCCAGGGAAAGGCCAAGCTGGACGGCCCGGAGCACGAATAGCGCGGTTGTCATTACTCGGTCTGTTCTACGTCCTTTTTTTTTGAGTCGGACATGGGCACAGACTGGCCCTCATAGGTCGCCCGGATGTCGGCCAGGGCGTTCATGTAGTCGACGCGCTCAAACTGGTCGAGCCACTCCAGATAGGAGTCCTCGTTCAGCTTCAGCATCTCCTTCCGGTCCTTCAGCTCGGCAAACTTGGCCAACACGAAGCCCATCTGGGAGACGAAGTTGAGTAGGTCGCCGGTGTCGAAGTCCTTGCTGGACTGGATCTTCATCGGGTCCTCGTGGAAGATGTGCCGGTAGTAGAGATCCACAGAAGCCATCGACAGCATAGGAACATCCTTGTCGCCGATTCTGATGACGTTGTACATGCTTTTCCTCCTTTGCCCGGCCTATCAGGTGGTGCTGATGGAAGTCGGGATGTAGACGGTGCTGAACCAGCTGCCGTAGGTGGTGGCATCGGTGCCGTCGATGGACTCGGCCTTGACGATGTCCTTGCCGGTGCCCAGGCTGGAGACGTAGATGCTGGTGGCACGGATGTTGATGGTCTCGGTGCCAGGCTCGACGCTCTCATTCTTGGTGCTGGAGCCGGTGTCGGCGCGGGTGGCCGTGCAGTTGTACATGATGTGACGGGTGGCCTTCTGATCGCCCTCAAACTGGAACAGCAGGGCGAAGTGAACGGCTTCGGCGCCAGCGTCCTCGAACAGCACGCTCTTCTCGCTCTTCAAGTAGCCCAGGCAGTCCTGCTTGAAACCGTCGCTGATGCGAGCCATCTCCAGGGTGCCCTCGTAGCCGGTGTTGCTGATGCCGGTCCAATACACGATATTATCGGCATAGAACGGAGTGGTGTCGCCCTGTGCAGCCAGGGACAGGGACACGGCGCCGGGGAAAGCCTTGGGAGCGCCGTAGGTCGCAGCACCGTTGGAGTCGATCGTCGCGATGGCGTAGTAGACATTCTTCAGGCCATACTTGATCTTGTTAGCTGCCATTTGGTTGATTTCTCCTTTCAGGAAATTTCAATGGATTGTTCGTCGGTGACTACGACCTCGAATTCGTAAACCACCATCATCATCCGCTCGGAGTCGAGATACTGCTCGGAGCGGCTATAGTAAAGACCGGCCTCGTTCAGGACGGTCTCAACCGTGTTTTCCAGGGCGAAATCCTTGGAGTTGGTGTACAGCTCCAGGGACACGCGCCGGATCCGCTGATAGTTGATGTTGTCTGCCGCCAGGTCATCGTCATCCTCATAGAGGAAGCAGATGAAGGGCGGCGCCTGTGGCGTATCGTCCGGGAACTGGTAGTAGGCATAGGGAAGACCGATGGACGCCACCAGGGTGCTGATTTCTTTGTAGGTCATTTGAGATCCTCCAGTTTCTCCATGATGCGTTCCATCGCTTCGTCCTGTGCCCAGTCATTGACCGGCTTGATGTGTTCGCGTCCGGGAGTATCCGGGAAGGTGCGGCCTGTGCCGTTCTTGGTGACGTGGCCGTATTCGAGAAGGTGAGCCAACTGATAGGTCGGCTTCTTGCCGTGAACGGTGACGTAGGCAACCAGACGGCCTTTTTCGACCGTTCTGGTCCATCCTTTGGCGTAGTCGCCTGAACCACCCACGGCCTTCCTGGACGCAGCCTTGAGCTTCTTGACGGTCTCCTTGGCGACCTCGTCAATCGACTCGGTGACAACGTCCATCACGGCATAACCATAGTCCGTCATGAAGTGCCGCACGACTTCCGCGAAGTTGAAAGTGCTACTGTTAACTACCGCCAACGTTCACACCACCCTTGCGCTCCGCATACAGCTCGATGTTGTCGTTCCGGCCGAAGTAGATCCGGTACACACCGTAGCGCTTGCCACGGAATTCGATGGTCCGCTCATCGGCATAGTCGCCAGCGAACAGGGTGAACCGGAACTCCGGGTTCAAGCCGTTGCGGCCGCCCTCCATGAACTCGGCACGAGTCACGGAGTTGACCTGGCAGAAGACATCACGGGCCGTCTCGGTCTCACGCCAGACGCCGTAATCGTCCTGGGTGCGAGTGGAGGAGATCAGGGTGATGACTTCAGACCTGTCCATTGCTCGACACCTCCCAGGTCGTGTGCCCGGTGCAGGTGACCAGCTGGGCCTTCTGCTCGTCGTAGGACGCCTTCAGGCGATCGTACTCGTCAGGCTGCCCAAAGTTGGCCTTGCAGTAGGTTGTGACCGCCCGGATGATCAGCGGATCTGTCTGCTCCGTGCCGGTTGCGATGACCACGCCGGCGACCTTCAGGTCATCCAGCGCCGCGAGGATGAGATCCTCCACCTCGGCGTCGAATGCATTGGTCGTGATCCGGAGCGCCAGCTTCACGGTCGGAAGCAAAGTGCTGTATGCGAAAGGCATGTTATTACCCCCTAAAACGAAGCGTCAGCGTCGCTGTAGATGTACTGGCCAATGTGGCCCATCTTGGCGCTGCTGTCGCAGTAGATGTGACCCTCGACCTCGCGGACGCGCATGCAGAAGGAGAGATCCTCGCCGAAGCCCAGGACAGGGGAGAAGGGGAGTTTCCCCAGCTTCTCCCTGACGCGCTTCAGCAGATCCACCGTCAGCATCACGCCGCCGAAACCGCACGCGGCAATCTCGAAGACAGAGTCCTTCGGATAGTCCACGTAGCAGTCGGCGGTCGGGGAGAGAAGCCCCTCCCCGATCCGCTCAACGCCGCAGGTCTTGAAAATGGTCGGCTTGTGAGGAGGTTTCCTGGTGAAGTACAGGCCGGAGACCATCTCATAGCCGTTGTCCAGGTGTGCAGACAGGCGCTCCATAAAGTCGGGCTCGAAGGTCTGGTCGGAATCCAACCAGAGCATCCTGTCGAACCCGCCCTCAATGGCGCGCATCGCCAGTTCGTTGCGTGCGTTGTAGATGAGCGAGGAACAGATCCAGCCGTCCTGCACGTCACCCACACGCCGCATGTTCATGAGACTCTGAACAAACCCCACAGGAACCGTGTCCATGCACGGAATAGCTACCAGCGTTTTCATTGCTTTTCCTCCTTGTGCTTACCCAGTTATCAGGTCTGGGCGAAGCGGACGAAAGCGCTGGTGTCGAGCAGCTCGCCGTCGGCCAGGGTGGCGCCACGGAACTGATAGTTCGTGGTGGTGGCAGACTCGAAGGCCTTGACCTCCAGGGGCTTGAAGATGTTCACCTTATAGGCCTTGGGATCGCCGTAGAAGATGGTCTCCTTGCTGGAGATGGAGCAGTCGCTCATCAGCACGACATCGTGACCGAACAGCTTGTAGGAGAAGCCGTCGTTGACCACGTAGTCGTTGAACTGGCCCAGGCTCATGATGTCCTCGAAGAACATCTTCGGGGTCATGATCCAGATAGCGCCGTTCTGATAGTTGGCGCCCAGGGTGGCCATGATCTTCAGGATGGAAGCCTTGGTCACGGTGGAGGGGATGGCGGTGGCGTTAGCGTCGATGGAGGTCTTCAGACCCTTCAGGGCGTTGGAGCCGGAGCCGACCACGATGTCGGAGTTGATCTTCTCGCGGATCTTGCCGACCAGGTTGTCGACGATCCAGTCATGCACGGCGGGAACAGCCATGTGCTCGATGTCAGCGCCCACGGTGAGCAGCTTGACATACTCGTTGGGGATCAGATCCACATAGCCGATGGCGTCGCTGGACTCGGAGATCTCGGAGCCAACAGCCTGGGCGGTGGCGGCGTTGTTGGTGGTAGCCTTGGGGAAGCGCACGTAGCTGGGGAACTGACTCACGTCAACCTTGCCGAGCAGCTCGGCGGGCTTGACCAGCTTGTCCCAGACGGCGTTGACAGTCATGGTGGGGATCACGGCGCCGGCGCTGGACAGAGCGGAGCGCTCCTCCTCATTCAGGTCACGGCCAACCAGCTTCTTGACCCATGCGTCACGGTATTCGATGGAATCGATGTTGAACATTTCGGTATTTCCTTTCTCTTCGATTTTTTCGACCTTCTCGGTCACAGTGCCCGCACCGTCGGCAACGGCGGCACGGAGTTTGGCCTTCTCTTCGGCCAGTGCTTTGCGAGCTTCGAGCTCTGCGTCAATCGCATCCAGCTCGGCGTTCCGGGCCTGAACATCTTCCAGGTTCTCCAGAGAGTCGGCTTCGGCAGCGATCTCGGCCTTGCGGGCCAGAAGCTCTTCGGCAGTCATGGTCTTATAGTCCATGTTGTGCCCTCGCTTTCAATTTCAGTTTTTCTTTCGCCAGCCTCAACTCGGCCACCTTGGCGCGTTCGCTCTCCAGCGACTCCTTTGCGCTGTCCAGCGCGTCGGAGAGACCACGGGTGCTGATGGAGGTCTGTGCGTAGGCGGGGAACGTGACGGCGCTCACCTCAAGCACGCGGGAAATTGCCCGGATGTGTCGTGTCGGGTGCTCGCTGTCTACGTCATCCCAGCTATCCTCATTCACCGTGAACATGAAGGACATTCCGGAAATGTCTCCACGCCCGACGGCGGAATAAAGGCTCTTTGCATCCGCGTTGTTCTCGGTATCGAGATCCACACGGATGTCCATGCCTTCAGGACCGATGCTCATCTGCATGGTGCTGTTGGCTGTATTGTTGCGGCTGCGTGCCAGCGGGATCATCTCGATGTTGTGGTTGATCAGGAAGCGCACGTCCTTCAGGTCGGTGTCAGACAGCGCGTCCGGTTCGATGATCTCGTCGTACCAGCCAAGGTCAGTCCGCTGGCCAAACACGATGGGCCGGCCGGAGAGGAAGTGGCCGTGCTCTTCGCTCTGGTCTGCGCGGACGTCGAAATCAAAGGCGCGAATTTCGTTCATCATTCTTCTCCTTTCGGTTCGTCTCCGGGCGCCAGCTTGGAATCGGCGTCGTAATATTCGCCACGGATGATCCGGACGTCGCCGCCATCGACGGGCGGCAGCTGCCAGATCTCGCGGACTTCGTTGATGGTCATCAGGCCACGGTCAAGCATCTGGGCGCTGACGTTCAGCTTGTCGTTGTTTGTCATGTACTGGAGCCGGTTGGCCGTCGCCATGACGCCGTTGCCGGCAACGCGCTCACGCGGAGTGAAGAGCATCTTCGTCATCACTTCGCTGAACTGGATGGCAAACGGTTCGATGCAGCACTCATAAAAAGCGCTCCAGGCATCGCCGAAGGCTTTGCCTTGGAGCACATCCTCATTGACCCCGAAGTAGTTGAAAACGTTGTCCTTGATGAGCTTCATCTGGTCGGGATCCGCGACCCAGGGTTTGACGTCGACCTGCTTGACGTCGGCGTAAGTGTTGGGGAAGAGAAGCAGTCCACCGCCATCAGCTTCCCGGCTGAAGTTCAGCTCGGTGAAGCGCTTGCGCTCCTTGGCGAGATCCTCCGGTTTGACGAAGTTGTTCATCCGGGCCATGAAGCGATACGTGGCGGCACTCTTCACACCCTCCTCGATGCCCTGATCCTGGATGTGAATCAGGTTCATCGTCGGGATCAGCGCGTTGTTCGGTTCGCCAAAGAAGTCGTTGCGATGCTGCATGCGGACCATAATGCCGCACAGCGACAGCTCGATGCTGGCACGCTCGCCGGATCCGAACTCATAGCGAAGGAAGGGTGTCTGTTTGTACTGCACGATCTCACAGCGGTCAGGCAGCGGAGTGTAGACACCGGAGATCTCGCCGTACTCATCGAACACCGGCGTGATGATGCAGGTGTTGTGGACGTAGAAGATCGTGGCCGCACGCTGAAGGAATTGGCTCCAGGTCTGGAACTGGTTCGGCCCGCGACGCAGCTTGTCCTGTAGGCCGCGTTTTGCGGCGCCGGTTGTCTCGACCTTCAGTTTGCCGATGTTGGTGGCCAGCGCGTTGATGCTCGCCCTGACCAGTTCGCTCTCATAGATGCATCCGTCCCAGCTGGAGAAGCGCGGAACATAGCCGTTCAGCATCCGGAAGAAGCTGTCATATTCTCCCGCCGGCTTCGGCGCACGACCGAAGAGTTTGTCAAAAAGGGACATTGAATCACCTCAATTTTTCAGTTGTTCGCCGATGCTGGCGTACCATTTCTGGCGGACGGTCATCGCATCGAGCAAGGCCGCCGCTCCGTCTATGTGCATGTTGGGATTGATTTTCACGAGCCGGCCCCTGCCGCGCTCCGCTGACATTTTGATGGCACAGTTGAGCAGATGGATCTTCAGCAGGTCGTTGTCGCCGATGTGGATCTTGCCGTCCTCAAGCAGTCCCTGCGTCTCCTGGATGACCGGGTAGAGGTTTTCGCCCTGGAACACGTCATCGCACTGGAAGCCGTAGGCAGCCAGGTCCTGGATGAGATACTGGGCGCTGTATCTGTCGTATCCGACCTGCAAAGGATAGATTTCGTATTCTTCCACCAGGCTCCGAAGATAGTCGAAGACGTCGTGGTAGTCGACAAAGTTGTCACCGCTCGGCACGAGGATCCCGCGCTGGATGTAGGCTTGGTAGGGAATACCATCACGCTGCGTCGCTTCGTCTATGCGCTCGGCCGGGAGGAAGAACTTGGCGAAGACATAGAGCTCGCCGTTCCGTTCGATCACCACCGTGGCCGCCGTCAGGTCGCGGGTCTGCGACAGGTCGATGCCAGCGACGCAGTAGGTGTTGCGGAAGTCTTCCAGGTTCAGCTCGTCTCCGCTGGCGGTCTCGACCACCTGTGCCGGCAGCCAGGCCAACGAAGAGTTCTGCTTCACGCAGCAATACTTCGTCATGAACTCCGCCTTCTTGGAGAGAGATCCCTCCGCAATGGCGATTTCTTCGAGCATGAAGTCGACCGGGATGCTCACACCCAGGTTCGGGTTGCTCTTCCGGAGCTCGTTGATGTCGTTCCACTTCTCGACATCGTCGATCATGTACAGGAAAGGCAACAGCTTCGTCTCCTTGCTGTCGCCCAACAAAAAACGAGTCGATCTCTTGACCAACTCGTCATATATGGAGTCATTGATGTAGCCCGAAGTCGTACAGGAAAGCAAAAGCCCCTCCGGGCGGGCGCCCATGCCGGACTTCATGACCTCGTACTGCTTCAGGCCCTTGTCGCCTTCCCAGGCCGCGATCTCGTCGCAGATGCAAAGGCTCGGATTGAAGCCGTCGCTCTTCTTGGCAGAGAACGCGATCTTCTTCACCGTCGAATTGGTGCCGGGAATCGCAAGGTCGCTCTGCCGGTGCCGCGCAACCATAGAGTCATCGTTGACCTTCTTGTTGTGCATGTCCTTCTCGGAAGCGACCTCTTTGGCGTCCTGCCACTCCGGATCCAGCGTGATCATCTGCCAGATGTTGTTGTAGACGATGTCCGCCTGTTCCAGCTTCGGGGCGATGCAGAACACCTTCGCGCCGTATTCGTCGCCGGCTCGGAAGATGTAGTTCCCGACGCCGGCAGCCACCAGGCTCTTGCCGTTCTTCCGCGCGACAACCAACAACACCTCGCGGAACTGACGGTTCCCGTCCTGATCAACAATGCCGAAGATGGCAGAGAACAGCGCCTTCTGCCACAGCTCCAGCTTCAGCGGGCCCGGCGCGAGCGGCCCTTCAGTATGAAAACAGTGATTCTCTATCCACTCAACGGCCCTCGTCGCCTTCTTGTGGTCGTAGAAGAACCGCTTCTCCTCCAGTCCGTGGACCAGGTAGGCGTATACCAGCTCGATCCAGCGGCCTACGGTCACAGACCCGTCCTTAATCTGCTGATAATACGCAAAAATGTAGTTATCTTTGCACATATCAACACTTTCCATAGGTTTCTCTCGCGATGTGGAGAAAATGAG